>Ga0190315_1000095_pt1 | contig 52033 bp, 52 predicted proteins | sample 48701101_MG_FD_161673 | JGI IMG/M metagenome (GOLD analysis project Ga0190315, IMG submission 161673) | Hydrothermal vent sediment bacterial communities from Southern Trench, Guaymas Basin, Mexico - 4870-11-0-1_MG | ecosystem: Environmental > Aquatic > Marine > Hydrothermal vents > Sediment ...
GTCTTTCCGACGTTTCTTTTTATTCTTATTCTCCTGTGAGAAGTCCACTTTTCAAAAGAACTTGATGGATGCGGTTGTGCGGGATGTGCGTCCCGTACTTGAACTCGATTATCTTTTCCAGCCTTCTCGCACCCAATTTTTGCTCTTCGTGCACCTCAAGTATTAGCTCCTTTAAGCCTTCGTCTATCTCTTTCTTTTGCACTTTTATATCGTTCGTACATCTCGTCATATTCCTCTAAATCTCCACGGAGTAGCTCATCTCTGATCTTTTCCAGAGCATCCACCCTTTTTTGAGACTTTTGAGCCTTTGTACTAATCCGTGAAAAGTGATAACCTATCCATCCAAAGTAGAGAAGTATGGAGGCGAATAGAATATACAAGATGTTTTTTGCGATCTCGTATTCAGGTACTGCAACCATCAAAGCCATAAGTGGAAATGCAACCGCTACAAACAGAGCGATTATTGAGATAGTATTGTCTGAGCCAGTTGTGTTCTTTTCATCATAGATTTCTCCACTCAAAAACATGATCCAATCGGTAGGCAAAAGTGGTTGATCTTTCCTCTTACAAGTGGAAAGCGCCCTCCGAGACTCGGGTTCCCTGCAACCCCGCCCGAAGGGCAGTTTTTGATCAACCTTTTGTGAAAAGGTTGTTTTGATCAACCTTTTGTGAAAAGGTTGTTTTGATCGAACTTCCGTGACCTACTTCGTCCGATGTGCCGGATGGTGCTTCGCGATCATATCCCTGTCGATCCGCGTCAGTTGAGCCTCAGGAAGCTCCGCGAGCAGATTCCACCCAATCTCAAGCGTGGTCTCGATACTGCGATCCTCATCTTTCCCCTGCCGCACAAACTGATCCTCGAACATGTCAGCAAACTCCAGGAACTTCCGGTCACGATCGGAGAGTGAGTCCTTCCCGACGATCGCAACAAGACCCCTGAGATCGTTTCCTTCGGCGTAAGCAGCGTACATCTGATCAGATACGGATTTGTGATCCTCTCTTGTCCTGCCCTCGCCTATTCCTGAGTTCATAAGCCTTGAAAGCGATGGCAGCACATTGATCGGCGGGTAAATCCCCTTACGATGCAGATCTCGCGAGACTACGATCTGTCCCTCTGTGATGTACCCACTCAGGTCAGGTATCGGGTGGGTGATGTCGTCTCCGGGCATCGATAGGATCGGAAACTGCGTAACAGACCCTTTTCTGCCTTTGATGACACCGGCACGTTCGTAGATCATCGAGAGATCCGTGTACATGTATCCTGGGTAGCCCCGCCGCCCCGGAACCTCCTCTCTTGCTGCGCCCATCTGCCGCAGAGCCTCTGCGTAGTTCGTCATATCAGTCAGAACCACGAGAACGTGCATGTCGTGCTCGTACGCGAGATACTCGGCTGCGGTGAGCGCAAGTCTCGGCGTTATCAGCCGCTCGACAGCAGGGTCGTCTGCGAGATTCAAGAAGATTACCGCCCTCTCGAGTGCGCCTGTCCGCTCGAAGTCACGCATAAACGTCTGCGCTTCTTCGTTTGTGATTCCCATTCCAGCGAAGACGACAGCAAACGCCTCCTCGCTTCCGAGCACCTTCGCCTGCCTTGCGATCTGAAGAGCGATCTCGTTGTGCGGAAGACCGGACCCCGAGAAGATCGGGAGTTTCTGCCCACGAACAAGCGTGTTCATGCCGTCGATTGTGGAGATTCCGGTCTGGATGAACTCTGCTGGCGGTTCTCGTGCGTACGGGTTCATCGCGGCGCCATTGATGTCGAGCTTATCTTCGGGAATGATTCTCGGACCTCCGTCGAGCGGATCTCCTGATCCCGAGAGGATTCGTCCGAGCAGGTCGATTGAGACCGGGAGTTTTATCGTTTCGCCTGTGAATCTGACGCCGCATTCCCGGTTCAAGCCGCCAGTGCCCTCGAAGACCTGAACCACGACGATGTCCTTTGACGTATCAAGAACCTGCCCGCGCTTCGTGGTTCCGTCCGCAAGCTTGATGTAGACAAGCTCGTTGTACCCGATCGGCTCGGTCTTCTCAACGAAGATCAGCGGTCCTGATATTTCAGTGATTGTTTTGTATTCCTTCATCCAAATCACCCCCTGATCTCCTCAAATTCCTTATCCATTGCAGAGAGAACCTTGTTCAGTTCCGCGTCGAACTCTTTCTCAAACTTGACCTTCGAGAGATCGTCTTTTGATTTCATGGAAGTGATCGCCTCAAGGTCTGCTCCGCCCTCAAGAGCGGTGATAGCAAGGTCAGAGTACTTCATAATCGCCTTCATCAATTTGTACTGCTTCCCCATCTCGCAGAACGTGTCAACGTCGTGGTATGCGTTCTGCTGGAGGAAATACTCCCTGATCATGCGTGCAACCTCGAGTGTGAGCTGCTGATCCACCGGAAGCGCGTCAGAACCAACTAGCTGGACGATCTCCTGGAGTTCTGACTCCTTCTGGAGAATCTCCATCGCTTCGCTACGCAGACGTGGCCATTCCGGTGATACGTTCTCTTCGTACCATTCAGCGAGTGCGTCGGTGTAGAGGCTGTAGCTCTCAAGCCAGTTGATCGATGGGAAGTGCCTCCGCTGCGAGAGCTTCGAGTCGAGAGCCCAGAAGACCTTGACGATACGGAGCGTGTTCTGGGTAACAGGTTCCGAGAAGTCGCCACCGGGCGGGGAGACCGCACCGATTACAGTTACCGATCCATTCGTCCCTGATAGTGTCTCAACGCTTCCCGCACGCTCGTAGAACTCTGATAGCCGCGCGGCAAGGTACGCGGGATATCCTTCCTCGCCAGGCATCTCCTCAAGACGCGACGATATCTCACGCATCGCTTCAGCCCATCTCGATGTCGAGTCTGCCATGAGCGAGACGTCATAGCCCATATCCCTGAAGTACTCGGCGATCGTGATTCCAGTGTAGACTGACGCCTCTCGTGCGGCAACAGGCATATTCGATGTGTTTGCGATCAGGACGGTCCGTTCCATCAGTGGCTTTCCGGTCTTCGGGTCCTCAAGCTCCGGAAACTCGTTCAAGACATCAGCCATCTCGTTTCCTCGCTCGCCGCACCCGATGTAGACTACAATCTCGGTATCGCTCCATTTCGCAAGCTGTTGCTGGGTCACGGTTTTTCCACTCCCGAAAGGGCCTGGAATTGCGGCAGTTCCGCCCTTTGCGACCGGGAAAAGCCCGTCAAGGATCCGCTGGCCCGTTATGAGCGGCACATCTGGCATCAGCTTCCTGCGAACCGGTCTTGGCGTACGCACTGGCCACTTCTGCATCATCGTTAGCTCTGTTCCGTCCACGAGCGTGCAGACGCAATCGGTCACAGTGAATACGCCCTTCTTGATTTCATCAACTGTTCCCGAGACGTTCGGCGGAACCATGATCCTGTGCTCGATATGAGCCTCCTGAACCGTTCCGATGACGTCTCCGCCCTTAACCTCTGTTCCTTTCGTTACGATGGGTACAAACTCCCACTTCTTCTCACGATCGAGACCAGGCGCAGTTACGCCGCGCTCGATGAAGTCGCCCATCTTCTCCAGGAGAACCGGTAGCGGTCGCTGGATTCCGTCGTAAACGCTCGTAAGAAGCCCGGGTCCAAGCTCGACAGATAGTGACATTCCGGTATTCTCAACGGGTTCACCCGGCGCGATCGCGGAGGTGTCCTCATAGACCTGAATAGTCGATTTGTCGCCCTCAATTCCGATCACCTCGCCCATGAGCCCTTCGTTACCGATCTTTACCACGTCGTACATCTTCGTGGGCACATCGATTACCGTAACAACCGGTCCTGCTACCCGGTATATCGTTCCTTTTACTTCCAAAGATCAACACCTACTGCTTGTTTGATTTTTTCTCTCAATTGACTCGTCTCGCCGCCCCCGACCAGAACCACAGTAGGCTCGATCGATTCACCGAGCGCTGACTGCAGCGCAGCCGGAAGAACCGAGACATCATCGTTATGCATAACCAGTATCCCGACATCCCTATCGTCGAGTATATCGCGCACTGTTCCGTCCATAGTCTCATCAGTAACTTCATACGTCTTTCTTATTCCCGCGAGTTTAAATCCGAGCGTAAAATCGCCGCGTCCGACAACTGCTAGTTCCATTGCATCACCCTTTGGTCAATACCGTTCATAGTCTTTCAATCGCCAGCCATCAACGAATGTTTTTCATCAATTGTTTCGATGTCATAAATAGGTTGGTGTGGCACAGTCAAACTGCCCCAATTCCGCAAGCGTTATCAGAAGAACTTCGATGCAAGCGACCGCGTCACCCTGCAGTCCTCCTCAAATGCACAGAACTCACACGGCGCATCCCGCGGGCGGTCCGGCATCCTGCCGTCCGTAATCGCCCTGATCCGGTTTCGCAGTTCCAGCACCCTGCGCCGATCTCTTGACCTGATAGCAACCTCCCGGATGTCGAAAGACCGCGCATACTCCACAAATCCGTGTTCCACAACTTTTCCGAACGTTTCCTCAACAAGCATCGCATAAGCAGTGATCTGCAACTGATCCGATCGCCATGCCCCCTGCCCGGGCGCGTTACCGGTCTTGATCACGCAGGGCAGAACCGCACCTCCGATCCGCACAAGCTTGTCAGGGGCGCCCGCAATCCCTATCGCATCCGAGTACATGCCGTATTCGACAGCGCACGGAGTTATCCTCGTCAGGATCTCGTCTCTTCCGGTCGTCCGGACTGCGTCTGCGATACGTGAGCCGATTGTGTCGATCTTAATTTCATCCGCAGCCTCCCTGATCATGGAACGACCGTCTTCGCCAATAGCGCAGATATCGCCGTCTTCGCAGAGATCCCCGAGTTCCGCACGATACACCGTAGGAAGCTCGTTTACGATACGATCAAGCTCGGTTCGCAGCGTTTCTGCCACGCAATCGCTTTTTACAGCACGATGATAGGTTAGCGCAAGTTCCTTCAGGATCAGGTGCGACAGATACTTTGTATTTACGTCTTTTTGCTCGTTTCCGCCCGTATGCTTCCTGCTGCGGAAGTATACGAGACGCGGGCATCGCAGATATGTGGTGACCTCCGAGACGAGAACCGAATCCGCGCCCTCGCGCATCATTCATCACGTAACCGATTTGATTGCAACACCGCTTGCGCCCACATCCACCGAAACCAGCGTTTTGATCGCGACTCCTGCAGCACGTAGCTCATGCGCGCCCTCGCCACGTTCAATGATCGCGACGACGTCGCATATCTCGGCGCAAGCGAGCTTGAGAGCCTGAATGACCGCTTTCATCGTGCCCCCCGTGCTGATCACATCATCCACGACCATTACACGATCACCTTTTTGAATTCCATTCAGATACAGTTCACCCTTCGAATATCCAGTGACCTGATGAACAGCAATCTCTCCCGGGAGCTCGTACTTCCGTTTGCGGATGATCACAAGTGGGATACCCGTCGTAATCGAGAGCGCAGTTCCGATCGGAAGTCCCATCGCCTCAATCGTAACAATTTTATCGATCTTGTCCGTGCCTGCACCTGTCAGTTCGATTATATGGTCAGCGATCTCTGTTAAGAGCGCAGGCACAAGTTCGGGCACGCCGTCTGTTATCGGGTGGATAAAATAGTAGTAGTCGCCCCGGGGAATGATGGGCGCGTCCAGAAGCGTTTGCGTCAGTATAGAAAGCATGGATTTCACGTTGTGGCGATGTTATATATTCCTTTGCCGGCGGCAAGCTTTGGGACAATATTACCTGACCGACCCAACCCCAATCTTTAAGATCGATGGAGATGTTTATACACCGACAGGTTGTGGGCAACTCATGAACGAAACAGAATGTACGACGGAAACTGATTTTAGGTGGCAATCCTGTTCTGCGCTGGTCGCAGCGGTAGCGAAGGTGTCGCATTTGCGATTTCGGGATGCGCGTGTCCTCTTTGACCCGATCATCAGAGAAGCGGCGTTGATCCGGATGCAGGAGATGGACATGGACCAGATACCGTCGTTTGACCGGATGGAGGATGCGATCTCCTATTTCTCGCGGCTTTCGCCGGACTCTCACGATCTTGCCATAACAACTGCGCCGGGGGGCGCTGTCAAGCTCAACGTCAACGGCACCTGCCCGTTTCGGCACGCATGTCAGATCATGAATGAGGAGACCGGGTCAATCGAGGGGTGCGCCGAAGCGATCACGCTCTTGCAGGTGATCGAGCGCACCTGCCAGCAGACGAAGCCACTTACGTACGACTTCCAGCCAGCGCGTAATCCGGATCAAGGATGCACGATCTATATAGGCACTGTTGAGCAAATCGTGCTGAATCAAGGGACTCAAAATCTATACGATGATTGAAATTTTCTGTCCCCCCGAATAATAGCTGGGACAGCGATGGTTTGTTCATGTATGTGATGGCTGGGTCCTTGTCGGTGATGTTTCCGAGCTCGGCTGCTACGTCGATTGCATCATAGAGGTTCCCGGTCTGATCCACCAGACCAAGATCGATAGCACTCGTGCCAGTGTACACGCGCCCGTCAGAGAGATTCAGGACGCGCTCCCTGGTCATGTTCCGCCCGACAGCGATCTCGTCCACAAATCTCGAAAATGCACCCATCACCACCTCTTCAGCGTACCCCTTCTCATCGTCTGTGAGATTCCTCCAATCTGCTCCCATGTCCTTGAACTCGCCGGACTTCGCAACCCAGTGCTCGATTCCCTCTTCATCGTAGTACCCGGATTTGTTCTCAAAGACCCAGACGACTCCGATGCTTCCTGTGATCGTGTCCGGGTTTGCGATGATCCGGTCGGCTGGAGCTGCGATGTAGTAGGCAGCGCTTGCAGCGACGTCGCCCATCGAGATCACAACAGGCTTCTCCGTCTTCTTGATCTCATTTGCAATCTCCTGCGCGGCTGCCGGCGACCCTCCGGGGCTGTTTACCCGCAGAACGATCGCATTTACATTGGTGTCCTTTGATGCAAGCCTGATGTTCTTGCAAATATTATCAGACGTCGCAAAACCAAAACCATCAGGCACTCCGCCCGTGATCATCACCCCCTGCACATAAATCACTGCGACCTGCTCTTTTGCAGGATAAACACCGTGCAGGTCGAATCCTCCGAAGATCAGTACAAGACCAACAGAAATCGCCGTCAGCATCATGAATATGATCGCGATGTAGATGAAAAACCCTTTCAACGACCCTCTCTTCGGCGGAGGTGTGGGCGTGTAGGGTGACGCAGGCGTAATCGGCATCCGCAGAGGTGGTGGACGGGGTGGCGGGGATGGTTGGGACGAGGGTATTTTAGCAGACCTCGGCGGGAGTTCCGGGCGCTTGTCATCGACCATGCATTCCTTATTCTGCCTGCCGATTGCGTCTTCCATCTCCTTTAATTTGCGCTCAATATCAGCCCGATCCATTCCCGGCACCCCGTTTTCCATATCATCTCTCTCTACCTCGTCAGTCATCAGCCTAGATTATTAGACTCCACGCTTAAAAGCGTTCGGACGCTCAACCAAGCTCCGACCCACCCCATCCACCCCACCCCGTCCCGTGCAGAAATTGCCCGCGTCCTCGCTTGCACACGATCTCACCATCATACACGACCTCACCACGAGACAGCACCATCTCAGGAAATATCCCATTTCGCCCCTCAAACGGAGTCCATCCTGCTCTGCTGTGGAGTTTATCGGCAGTTATCACCTGAACGTTCCTCGTATTGACCAGAACGATGTCCGCATCGTATCCTTCCGCGATCCTGCCCTTGCCCTCCCCCTTATGATCGAGTCCGAAAATCGATGCGGGCTTTGCACTCATCGCATCAACCACTCGCCGCAGCGGAATGAGATTCTCTTTTGCTGCACCCAACATCAAAGGAAGCATCGTCTCGACACCGGGAACGCCAGCGGGGGCGTCCCAGATATCAACCCGCTTCTCCTCTTCGGTGTGCGGCGCATGGTCGGATGCTATGATGTCGATGGTGCCATCGTTGAGTGCGTTCCAGAGATGCTGCATGCACCGCTTTCTGAGCGGCGGGTTCATCTTCCCGAACGTCCCGAGACGATCCCAATCGCGGTGCTGCAGGAAGAGATGGTGCGGCGCAACCTCGCATGTGAAGGGGGTGCTCTTTCTGCCGTATTTCATCCGCCTGACAACGCCGACCCCATCTCTCGTGCTCAGGTGGCAGATGTGTGTGCGTGCGATCGGTGCGATCTGCGCATTCTGTGCGGCGACAGTCTGTGTGGCAGCAGTCTCCTGCATCTCAAGCACCTGCTCAATAGCAATCGCCTCGCAGATGTTCGGGCGTGCCCGCGAGTACACATCGGGACGGCGTATCCTGCGCAATTCTTCCGTGAAATGGCGGCACAACTCTCCGTTCTCCGCATGGATACATGCGATCGCACCAAGTCCGGAGATTGCAGCTAGCAGCGGTTCAAGTTCCGCATCCCCGACTGCAAGTTCCCCATCAGCCATGAATAGCTCCCCAAACGCGGTTACGCCGAGATTCCACAACTCAGTCAGGTCTGCTGCTGGTGTCGCGCCGCCGTTTATCCCGAAATCGACTATTGATTTCCGTTCAGCCGATTTCAGCTTGAGTTTGAACGACGGGTAATCGAGTGTCGGCGGCACTGTATTCGGATGGTCGATCACCGTTGTGACGCCACCGGCTGCGGCAGCGCACGAGCCAGTGTACCAGTCCTCCTTGTGCGTGAGCCCCGGATCCCGGAAATGGACGTGAGAGTCAATCACTCCGGGAAGCGCCAGTAGTCCGCGGGCATCAATCGTCTCGGCATCGCCTGCGATCGTCTTTCCGATCTTTTCGATCTTTCCGTCAGCTATTGCGATATCGACACTCTGAAGTTCGTTCTTCCGGAGCACTCTCGCATTCCTGATGATCGTGTCTGCTATCATGAGTTACCTTCCGCGGTTCTGTCAAATAATGTGTCGGTTGGTTGTGATGTTGAATTTGGTGTTGGGTGGGGCACATGACACATATTTACCTGAACGGCTGACATTAAATTTAAGAAGTCAGATGAAAAAACTGAGTAAGGAATTTATCATGAAGGAAAACAGCCCATTCACACCCGGCAATCCTGCACCCGTTGAACTTTTTGTCGGCAGGGTTGAACAGATCAAAGAGATCCTCAAATACGTCAGACAGACCGCATCCGGGCGACAGGAGAACGTCTTTTTAGCAGGAGAACGGGGTATAGGGAAGAGTTCGCTGGCTGCGTTCCTGCGTCATCTGGTTGATAGGGAGAATTTCCTCGCCATCCATGTGTTTGTGGGTGGAGTGACCGATCTGGAGGAATTGGTACGCCGTATATTCGAGCAAATTCTAAAAGAAACGAATAAACAAACGTGGTTCGATGAAATTTCAGGTTTCTTTGGAAAATATGTCAAACAAGTGGATCTTTTTGGCATTTCTGTCAGTTTCAATCCCCCACAAGAGGACCTGGAAGGTCTGGTCAGAAACTTTCCAGAAGCTCTCAAGAATATAATGGAAAAAATAAAGAATGAGAAGAAGGGACTGTTCATCGTTCTGGACGATATCAATGGGATATCCGAGACTCCTGAATTCGCAAACTGGTACAAGAGTTTTGTGGATGATGTAGCTACCCACTACACAGATTTTCCTGCCTTCATTATGCCAATCGGTATTCCGGAGATACGGGATGTGTTGAGTGAGCATCAACCATCTCTTATGAGAATTTTCAGGGTGGTGGACATCGATAAACTCTCTGATAAGGAGGTAAATGAGTTTTTCGAAAAAACATTCGGAAAAGTCAATATAGAAGTTGAACCTGAAGCGATGGAAGTCATGGTTGTATTTTCAAGTGGTTTGCCTATTTTTATGCACGAAATAGGTGATGCAATCTTTTGGAGAGATGAAGATGGAGTAATAAGCAATGATGATGCCGTGTCAGGAATTTTTGATGCTGCAGAGAGGATCGGAAAAAAGTATCTTGATCCGAAAGTCTATAGAACACTCCGCAGCGAGCGATACCGATCGATCTTGAGAAAATTGGGTGAAAGACCCATCAGTCGTTTTAGAAAAGGTGAAGTAGAAAGCAAACTAAATGAGAAAGAGAAGAAAGTGTTTAATAATTTTTTAAGGAAAATGAGGGACTTAGGTATCATCGTCGCGGATATGGAGGGGGGAAGAGGATCTTATAGATTTGTAAATGAACTATATCCCTTTTATATTTGGATGGAAAGTCAAAACATCAAGCCGAAAGAGATCACGAAAAATAAAACCAGTGAAGAGTCTTGATCCACGGAATCGAAATATAGGTACAACAGCGAAACGTGAATCCCATGGACACATACGAAAAGATAATCGGACTTGCGAAGCGAAGGGGCTTTCTCTGGAACTCGTTTGAACTCTACGGCGGCACAGCGGGCTTTTACGACTACGGTCCGCTCGGCGCGATGCTGAAGCGCAGGATCGAAGATATCTGGCGGGACATCTACGTGATCGAAGAGGGGTTCTACGAGATCGAGACCCCGACAATCGGAATCGAGCCGATCTTCGTTGCGTCCGGGCACACAAGAGGATTCTCTGACCCGATGACCGTCTGTTCAGAGTGCGACCACGCGTTCCGTGCGGATCATCTGATCGAGGGGATCGTCGAGACCCCGGATGCGCTCCCGGCATCCGAGATCAAACGTTTGATCGACGAAAACAGGATAAAATGCCCGCAATGCGGTGGTGTCGGGACGTTCGGCGAGGTTTCCAGCTTCAACCTGATGTTTCGGACTGCGATCGGACCCGGCGCAGAGCGGGTCGGTTATCTCAGACCCGAGACCGCTCAGGGGATGTTCATCAATTTTGAGAACCTTTTCAGGTTCTACAGGGAGAAACTCCCGTTCGGTGTAACACAGATCGGAAAAGCGTATCGGAACGAGATTTCCCCACGCCAGGGCGTGATCCGGCTCCGTGAATTCACGCAGGCGGAAGCAGAGATTTTTATCAGTCCGCACGATAAAACCCATCCGAATTTCTCAGCGGTCGCAGACACTCTTCTCAGGTATTATCCTGCATCGCATCAGGAGAACGATGGCGGGACAATCGAACTCACCACCAGAGAGGCTGTAGGGCAGGGAATCGTTGCGCACGAGTTTCTTGCGTACCATCTCGTTCTGACTCATCTGTTTCTGGTGCGTGTGGGCGTTGACCCGGCGCGGCTGCGGTTCAGGCAGCACCAGCCGGATGAGATGGCGCACTACGCGGTCGATTGCTGGGACGCCGAGGTCCTGACAGACCGGTTCGGCTGGGTTGAGATCGTCGGAATCGCGGACCGCACAGACTACGACCTCTCAGCCCATGCGGCACACTCCGGGCGCGACCTCTCCGCGATTCTGGAGTATGAGACGCCGAAACAGGTGGGGCGGATCATTGTTACGCCAGATATGAGCGTCATTGGCCCACGCTACAAGGAGAAGGCTGGAAAAGTTCTCAATGCACTCAAAAACCTGACGGAAGAGGAGCTTAATGGAGATTTGATCAATGTGTCGGTTGACGGAGCTACGATTGCAATTCCTCGAGACATGATCAAGTATGAGGCCGTGACCGAAGAAGTCCGCGGCGAAAAGGTCATTCCACATGTGATTGAGCCGTCGTTCGGCATCGATCGGATCATCTACGCGGTTATCGAGCATTCGTTTGCTGAGGAGGTCGTAGACGAGGAACCTCGCAATGTGCTCCGTCTTCCAGCGGAGGTTGCGCCTGTACAGGTTGCTGTGCTCCCACTCCTCACACGGAAGGAGTTGATCGAACCCGCGCGCGAGATCGTTCGAACGCTTCGCAGGGCTGGCGTCTTCGTTACTTATGACGATAGCGGAACGATCGGGCGGCGGTATCGAAGAAACGATGAGATCGGGACTCCCTTCTCTGTAACAATCGATTACGATACGCTTGAGGAGGATACCGTCACGATCCGTGACCGGGACAGCATGGTGCAGATCAGGGTGCCGATTCGAGAGCTTTCCGAGCGGATATATGAGATGATCCGAAACAGCGGTTTTTGCGATGGTTAAAATTGTGAAATTCGCGATCAAAAATGTGTATGATCTCTTGTGAACAAGGACATGACGGGGTCGTGAGAAGGTCGTTATATGCCGCCTAACAACAACGAAATCGAAAAACGGCTATGGGAAGCTGCTTGTAGGTGAGGGTAAATGAGCGAGTTGGTTCTGCCTCTGCACGACCAGATCCGGCGAGTTCTGCTGGAGGCGCAAAGCAGTGTTCCCCGTGCGGTGAACACAGCAATGGTTCACGCTTATTTTGAGATCGGTCGCCTGATAGTCGAGGACGAGCAGCATGGACACGCCCGCGCAGAATACGGAGAAAAAACACTGGTACTACTCTCCGACCGGTTGACGGCAGAATTCGGCAGAGGATTTTTCCGTCAAAATTTACAGAGTGTAGATCAAGGCTCTGGCAGAGCAGGGGCAGATGCAGATGTATGTCAATTTCTACGATCGGGAAGTCAAGACGGATGACGAAACCCCGACGATCGGCATTATTCTCTGTCGCGACAAGAAAGAGACGATCGTACGTTACACGCTGCCTGATGATAATACACAGATATTTGCCTCGAAGTATAAGCTGTACCTGCCCACGGAAGATGAACTGATCAGAGAGGTTGACGAGGTGGCAAAACGGCTGGAGGATGAGGGGGCTGGAAGATGGCCGGGGAATCTACCGAATAACGACCCTACGCCCCGCCCTCAACGATCTCCCTGAACCGTGCAACCGAAATCTTATCAGGCGCAACCACACGCTCAGGGGGCATCTGATACGGCAGCTCCGCGATCGCGCTTGCAATCGCCGGAAGCATCGCATACTCCTTCTGAAGCGAATAAAAGCCGGGACGAGCCCCACCGCCGCGGTCCGCACGGCATCTCCTTGGGTCTCCCGGAACAAATCCCCGTTCCTTGATGAACGCGCCGGGATCGATTCTTCGAATGGTATTGACGAGCGCATGGACAACGGGCTCCTCACCGTGTATGAGTAAGCCGTAGCAGGTCTCCTTGATCGTGACATCAGAATGGAGTTCGTAGATCAAGAGATGCATCTCGCTAGGTAGTTCCGACGATAGCACGACCAATCTGGTTATTTTTCCCAATTTTCTCACACCTCTGTCACGTAAACAACGTCACCGTCTCCGATGTCCCGCAGTTTCTCAAGATCGATGACTCTCCCTATGATGTTCGTGTACGCGAATTTCTCGCCTGACGGACCGTATCTCGAATCGTCAGAAAGTTTCACGCCGATCATCTGGGCGTACTTCGCAGCCTGGCTGGTAACGCCAATTTCACCTGCTAAAACGATCTCTTCAGGAACGTTCTCAGGCATAATCTCTTTTTTGACCTCGGGTACCTTGAAGAGTCTTGTATCCTCGTACGTCGCAAAGACCGGGAGCGCGCCAATAGGCGATTTGAGAAGCCCGAGAGCGTGCCTGAAAAACTCGATCGTCTGCGGGGCGGTGTCGTCGTAGAGCTCGATTTGTATCAGATTGTGCTCGGAGACGCCGCGTACAGTAACCTCGGCACCCGCAACAATCCCGAGCGTGGTATCTGGCATCTGCTCAACAACGATGTCACAATCTTCGATCTCTCCTTCTCGATGCATCGTTATGCCGCGTTCTGTGAGCTCTTCTTCAGCCACTCCCAGCGTCTTTCCGAGGAGCATGATCCGCATTGGGCTGACGTTGAGTGCGATCGTCTGGTCAGCCGCAACAAGCTGGATCAGTTCCATGCCGCGAGTGACCCGTCCAACCACTGAATGGCTCGGAGATGAGGTCTTGTCGCTCTTTGAGATGTAGACGCGCCCGAGTCCTGTGCCATTCGTCCTGACGGTGACAATCCCTACACTTCTCGGCTCTTTCTGCTCGAAGGGACAGTCCTCGCCCTGCAGCATCTCTGTTGATGCGAACGAATGCGAGATCGTGCTGAATGTCAGCGTGTTGTCCTTTGCCGCCGCCAGGAAGTGTTCTGCGCCGTAGGGCGCATCTGGCGAGAGTTCGATTGCTGCGTACGTGAATATGCGCATCCCCTGCTCGATTGCGGTCGTCAGATCGGTTGTCACGATCTTGTCAACGACTGTCTCCCAGCGTTCGACCGGAGCGATCCCTGTAATCTGATTGTCAGCACCGGTTCCGAGATCGTCAACAACACTCTTTCCGCTCACGACTCTACCGATGACGCCGCCATCCGCTGGCGCGCCGTGTACCGCGGTGTGACGTTGTTTTGAGAGGATCAGGTGTGTGTGGTTGGAGTCGTAGCCACCTGTTCCGAGCAGCACCTCCCAGCGCGCATACTCGTGATCGTTGTGTGACGGAACAACATCCGTTTCGAATGAACCGAATGCGACCGCCTCTCTCCCCGCCCACCTGACACCACAATCCACGAGCTTCGACTGTACGTGCTGCCAGAGGTCGTGGTATGCGGATAACTCAATTCCGATGTCGCCTTTCGTCGTTTTGATCAGGTACTCAGTCGTCGCCTTCTTTGACTCCTCAGTTCCCCTGATGATCGCGATCGTTCCACCACAGTAGGGAACCAGCGCATGCCTGATCACATCCGCGAGCGTAGCCCCGTTGTCTACCGCGAGCGGCTGATTATCGAGTTCGATTTCAATCATACAATATTATACGCTGTGATATGCACTATAATTTGTCGCACATTACCCGGTGGTGTACATCTCACCACGTTCGCCCGTATCGAGTTCTGCGACGATGGCTTTCACATCGCCGATACTGACGATCTTGCCGTCTCGCATCAGCGCGGCACGGTCGCAGACATCCTCGACAAAGTCCATGTCGTGCGACACGATTATGAACGTCTCACCGAGTTCTTTCCTTGCCTCAAGGATCGACTTTGTCACATCCACCTTTGTCACAGGATCCATCGTTCCCGTAGGCTCATCGAGTATGATGATTCTTGGCTCTTTTATCAGGATCTGCGCCATCGCAACACGGTGCGCCTCTCCGACGCTCAGTTCATTCGGCATCTTTTCGAGAACCTCGCGCGCCCGCTCTTCCGTGAATCCTGCGGTCTTCAGAACGAGAATGGACTTTCGCTCGCCCAGCTCACCAGGAAGTTCCAGTCCGATCGATTCGGTCAGGTTGTCAAGCACATTCCGATGCGGATAGAGCGAATACTCCTGATGCAGGAGTCCTATGTGTTTGACTGCCCGTCCAGCCCGTTCAGCACCTCGGTCGGTCAGATCGATCCAATTATCCCCGATCCTGACCTCAACTTCCCCTGATGTTGCGTTAATAGAACCGTTTAGAATCTTTGATGCGGTGGTCTTTCCTGCGCCGCTGACACCGACGAGCCCGAATATCTCACCCTCATTAACCTCAAACGAGATGTTGTCAACAGCACGGACGACGCCGCGGTCAACCGATATGTAGGTCTTCTTCAGGTTCTTGACCTTGATTATAGGCTCACCGATCTCTGCTGTGTACGATCCCACAGTTCCAACCAGTTTCATGAACCGCTCAACGACCTTCGATGGGTCACCTTCTTCGACGATCTCACCGTCATCGAGCAGAATCGCCCGGTCAGCAAGTTCCTCGACGACCCCTGACCAGTGCGAGGTGATCGCAAGCGTCATGCCGTACTCCTCCTTTGCACTTACGATGCTCTCGTGCACGGCTTCCGCGGTCCTCCGGTCGAGCGTTCCTGTCGGTTCGTCGGCAAGAAGCACCATCGGAGTCTTGGCAAGCTGCCGCGCAAGAACGACGCGCTGCTTCTCGCCGCCGCTCAGTTCTCGTGCGACATGCATCATCCGGTGCGAGAGGTTCACCTGATCGATCAAGTCTGCCGCCTTGTCGACGGCACCCGTCGCCGGATAACCGATCTCGACGAGCGCGTTTATCACGTTTGTTATCACGCGCTCATCGCCGTAGAGCGCAAAGGTGCGCTGTAACATGATCGCGATCCGGCTTGCGATGCTACGCCTGAGCGGACTGTACTTGTCAAGCGATACGAAATCACCATCCATCAGTGTGAGTTCGGTTCCGCACTTCGGACATGGAGTTCCTACCTTGCTCGGTGGGTCGACATGAGCACAATTCTCACAGTACGCAACGTGGTAAATGACCTCTCCGGAACTGGTTTCGTGTTCCTTGATTCCTCTTAAGAGGTGCATGAGGACTGTCTTTCCCGAACCGCTCCGTCCGAGAATCCCGATACACTCTCCTTCTTCTATCGTCAGATTAATATTTTTCAGAACCTTGTTACCCTTGAATTCCATGTTCAGGTTCTTGATATCTATGAGGGCTGCCATCTTTCTTCCTCCTATGTTCGGAACGTAAACGATATTGATCCTGTTTGCCTACCATCCACTACAGCAATTGTACTATATTAATCTTTCACAGGTCAGGGGTGTAATACGGTCTCCGCATGGCAACCGCCTTCTCGAGCAGTACATGCATCTCTTCTTCGGTTGCGCTTGATATGTCAACAAGCCCGTGATTACTGAGGAGACACCCTTTCAACTTCCCGTCAGATGTCACGCGCAGCCGGTTACAGTTCGCACAGAACTCCGAGTTGTCGATCGGTCGCACGACTTCGACCTCCGCGCCATCGATCAGATACTTCCTGCGCCGGTGCATACTTCGCGTGACGATCTCGGATGCGCGGAGAGAGAGCGCGGTCTCGATTGCGTCCATATCGACACGCTCGCATGATTCCCCGAACTCCATCAGTTCAATCAACTGGAGTATGACTACTCCTGACCCAAACTTCCGCGCAAAGTCGATCATCTCGCCGATCTCATCATCGTTTGTGCCACGCAGTAGCACCATGTTCAGCTTAACAGGCGTGAGCCCCGCGTTCACAGCAGCAGAGATGCCGTCCAGTACCGTGTTTAGCATGTCGTGCCCGGTGATGCGCCGGTACCGGTCAGGGTAGAGCGTGTCAAGCGAGACGTTCACGCGGTGCAAACCAGCCTCCGCAAGATCGTGGGCGCACTCCGAGAGGAGCGTCCCGTTGGTAGTCAATGAAATGTCTTTTAGCGGAGGGAGTTCCTGCAAGATCTCCGCGAAATCGCTCCTGCAGAGCGGCTCACCTCCAGTGAACTTGATCCTGCGAACACCGTGCGCGAGTGCTGCGCGGACGAGTGCTGCAATCGTCTCCGCACTGATCTCGCATGCGGGCGCATTCGTGTCAGGTGATCCCGATTCCCCCTCCCCATGACAGTAGATGCAATTCAGGTTACACCGCTGGGTGATCGATATGCGCAGACTCTTTATTCTGCGGTTGTACGGGTCGATCAGTGGGGGGTGTGTCTGGTTCTGCATTTTGGTGTGACTGGTATCTGGTACATAGTACATGTAGGTTGTGTGTAATCTGCGCGGCATTGGATGTTTTTGGATATCACTGGAATTACCAGAGAACCAAAACATGACGCCAACCCGGCAAACATTGGTATGACTGGAGTGGCGTAATCAGTGAAATCCGTGTAATCTGTGGCTAAAAGCTTTTATCAGCCACAGATGGACGCCGATTATGCAGATTAACGATGTGAACGGCTTTGCAGATTAATATCTCCCGACTTTGGTAGTTGTGCTCATTAAGACACTCCGGCGTTCTCAGAAAGTAATAAAAACTCCCTTACTTACCGGTGAGAACTTATAGACTCACAGAATCAGAGATTGACAACCGATCCTCACCGCACCGCTGTCAGCCTCACGTCCCTGTATCCATGCGAGACGTCGGGCTCGATCACATACATACCCGTCGCTGGCTTTTTGCCGTAGAGTATCATTGTGCTGTTGCACTTATCGAGTTTCAGATGAATGTCAGAAGAATCCGCAAGCGTTTTTTTGATTTCGGGTGATGTTGCGTGCGTGCATATCGCAATCGTCAGGATCTTGTTTGCTGCGGTGTACTTCTTCTCCGAAATGATCGTTTTCTTGAGTGCGTTCTTATCAAGTATCGTTTCAAGGATGCTGTAGTCAGCAATCTTAACAACGGATCCGTCGCACTCCGATCGCAGTCTGTGCGTCTCCCGGTCAAGTATATTGAACTCCGTTGAAAACTGTTCCTTGTCGTAAGCAACAACAAAATCCTCTGTAACCGGCTCTTCGGGATTCTCTTCGGTAACGACCCTGAACGAGTTCAGTTTATCACTCAACCCATACTCAAACAGGTAATTCTTAACCTCGCTCGGACCCGCGCCGCCGACCGAGAGTATGACCGCGCCGCCGCCCTGACTCACAGCGTTCGCCGCGGTCAGCATCGGTAGTATATAAAAGAAGTTATCGACGTCCTCGCCCGTTTCCATCAGGACATAGCTTCCGATCTGGTATCTGCCGGTTATTTCGTCAAGATCGCGGTTTCCGGTCGAGTAGTGCGTCTTGGTATTCGGAATCGACTCAAATGGAAGATACTCTTCAGGACGTGCAACGTTAAACGTATTGAAGCTGCGAAATCTCCCGTTGTCCAGCGTGTACAGGTAACTCGGCTGGGGAATGCTTATGCCGCGCAGCTTATTTATGGTCAGCATTCGCAGACGCCTGCCGCCGATGTCCTTTCGGTGCAATGTGACGACACCATCAGAGAGGTAGTTCAGTTCCACGTCGTTCTCATTCTCGAGGATGACGACGACCTTGGTCTGCGCAGGCTCAATCAGGCATCTGGTGACCAGATTGATGATAAACTTCCTGCTCACCTTGTATTTGTCACTCAAGCCTTCGAGACTGTCCATCACAACCAGCGACGTTTTTGGAAGAAACGCATCGACTCGATCACAGACCATGTCAAATTCGGTCAAATCGGTTTTGTCAGGATCGTCAAGCATGCCGTATACTTCAAAAGCATCTTTTTCGACGCGCAGCGTCTTGTCATCGATTTTTTTGAAGAATTTGTCCCAGAACACGCTCTTCGACTCGATGATATTGATCTCATCCTGCATCCGGCGCAGTCGTGGGAAGTATCGGTAGACCGCTTCTGTTGTCGATCTCGTGGTGAGATAGATCGGGTTGAGATCGAGGAACTCGTCCATCAGTTCAAGCGCCATGATCGTCTTTCCGGTGCCCGGACTGCCCTGTATGATTAATGAACTGCCCCCACCATGAGACAGGAACCCCCTAACCTCCACTGGAATCATGTAATATCACCATTATGTCTTTTTCGTTAATAAGTTTTTGGGAACGGATGCTCGATGTCGGGGGACCTTTTATTATTTTCCGGGACGATTTGAAAACCCGCAGAGAGCGCAAAGGGACGCAGAGTAAAATAACGACGCTCTACGAACCTCTGCGGTTAATCTTTTTTTGCAATGATCCGGTTATCCGGAATAAATTAAAAACAGTCAAAACCTGAAAAAAAAAGCTTTTGCGTAAACCGGCAGACAAACATCCCCGACGCTTGCCGGTTTACGCAGACGCACAATCGAATTCTCGATGGACACAGTTCTCGATGGACACAGTGTGTCACAGTGTGTCAATGTTTCCAAGCTGGTAGTTTGCAAGCGTTGTGACATCCTCCATGTCAATCTCACCGTTGCCGTTGAAATCGCCTATAGCAAGGTCTTCCGGCGTGGTTGCGATGCTGCCCGTCCGAAGGCACACAATCCTTGCAACGTCCCCGATGTCGATTACATCGTTGCCATTGAAGTCGCCCTTAACCAGGACAGCGATCCTGCCGTCTTCAATTGAGTTCGGCGCGAAGACCTCAAAGTCCGTGTTTGCGAGCATCATCCCAGTATCCACGAACGATAGATCAGTGGACATGCCATTTGCGCCGAGAAGCTCAAATGTCACATCAGCAACAGGCACCCGGCTCGCCACTGTGATGCCATCGCTTGCACTTGTAAGCGATAACTTCGCGAGTCCTGCCGTGTTGTTGATATTCGGAACCCCCTGCATCGTGATCGCGACGACCGACGTGTTGGCAGAGATTCCAAGCACCTGCACGACAGACGGATCGTAGGCGATCGTAGGCGACAACCCGGTGATGCCAAGAGCGTTCGCAAGACTGATCAGAACCGTCGCAGTGCCGCCGCTCGAACCTGTGGTTGACCCGATGCTGACCGTAACGCCTGTCGGGATCGTCAATATCTCGAACTCGCCCAGCGCATCGTACGCGACATTGTATCTGCCAGCTGATCCTGCCCCACGACTATCAAAGACGATGCACCATTTCGCGTTTGGTGGGCTTTCTGGCACATTCTGCCAGATCAGCGTGTTCACAATCTGACCGGTCGAGTCGGATGTCACGATTTCCACCCCGGAATCGTCCAGTTGGGTGTTTGTGAGCCAGTCCATGTCATTCACCGGATCGGCCTGGACATATACCCAGTAGTCCGTATCAGGCACGAGTCCGTACGCGCGCACGTACACGCAATCGCCGGGCGCGTACCCGCTCTTTGCAATTCCAGCCGAATCAGTGGAGACTACCCCAACGACTGTCAGATTCACTGGAACAGTCACAGTCTCAACAGCATTGCCGGTTATGACAATGCTTGCGCCATAACTGCCCGCGACCATGCCTGTTGTGTTGCAGGTCACTGTGATGTTTGCCACCCCGCCCTGCGCAACTGTGCCGCTTGCCTGCGACTCGGTCAGCCAGACCGCATCATCGGATATCGTGTACGAGAGTTCCGTGTCCCCGCTGTTTGCGATCGACAGTTCCACCGAACTGACGTCCCCGACCGGAATCGACAGATCGATCTCCTCCGGATCAACCGAAATCACCGGCGCGCTCGGGCAGGTCGTGTTCACTATCACATAGCCGTAGTGGTACTGCTCAAGATCGCCGTATTTGACCTTCGCATAACCGTCCTCACCCCAGTTTGAACCCCAGCTGTTCTTGATGATCCAGTAGCCTCCGGGATCGTTGTACCCGACGAGGACCACACAGTGGTTTGCCCAGCCAACTTCATCGGACGAAGAGACCGGCTCGTAGATTCCGCCGGTATAGTAGAACCAGTCGTCCGGAACCCGGATCACAACGACCATCGGACCATGCTGCCGGAGCGCTGTTTTGAACGCGTCGGTCGTGTGATCTACGGGTTTGTAATCCTCGATCGTCCAGACGTGATCTTCCCAGCCATCACATGGCGCGCATGCACAGTTATGTGCCTTGTACGGGAAGCAGGTCTCATTCGGCAATCCCGGACTCTTGATGTAGTTAAGAGCGCCTGTCGGATAGCCGCCTCCGCAATCGCCGCAATTGCTGCAGCACGATGCTACAAGGTGCTGCTCAGACAGATCGACGTCCATCGACGGGTTGTTCGCATCGATGTTGATCTTTGCTTCAACCGCGCCGACCGCGCCGAACGCCCAGCAACTCCCGCACGATCCCTGATTCTTGACCGGAGTCATCCAGTTCTTTCCATCCTTGTTGCGCCAGTCATAAGTGCCGTAAGGAACCGCAACCCCGGCAGGTGCGCGTATTATGTCGGCGTCGTCCGGAACCTGAGCGATCATCGCTCCGCCCAACTGTCTCTTCGCCTCTGCTGAGAGCCCTGATACGGATGTCGTGCCTACAGTCCAGTTGACTTCTGTTCCCATCGCCGCCCGTATCTCGTTTATTCTATTGATTTCTGCTTGTGACACAACCTCATCGACCGAACCCGCCGAGATTGCAGAGACTGCAATCGATATCAGGATCGATACCGTGAAGATGTGTACTCTGGTTTTGTGTTTGTGTTCGTTCATGTACCTCACTCCTGTTTGGCGTATACTTTTCTGGTTTACATCACCGGATGCACTCCCAATCGCAGAGCCTGTGAGTCTACCACTCAGATGATCGGAGTTATGCATGTTGCCAGCAGCCCAAACCCACACCTGTACTCTTGGTCTGCCCTGCCTTTCAACCAGCACAAACCTCACACCTCATTATCATTATCATAATGAGATATTATATAAGCCTTGCTATTGCGAGGGTGCACCAACTGGAGCTCGCACCCTGATGCCAAAAGAGAGAACAAGACTTATATGTGTGACACACACATCCACACTCGAAACATAGGAGGCATCCGCATTGAAGATTGCAACCATCAGAACATCTGATCAGGTGATTATTCCTTTGCAGCAGCATGATGGCGCGGTGTGCAGCTCCCTCGTAAGTGTTGGTGATACTATTTCTGTCGGTCAACTGATCGGCGATGGCGAATTCCGGATACATTCAAGCGTTTCCGGAGAGGTTACCGCCATCTCCGAACTACCGCACCCCTCTGGCAGAGAGGTTCTCAGTGTGGTGATCAAGGTACATGATGGAGCCAATGTACACGAGGGAGCGAGCGAAGAATCCGAGCCGGAAGAATTGTCAACCGGTAAAATAAGACGGATCATCCGGGATTCCGGAATCGTCGAGCCGAATGGACGGTTGACATTGCGTGCAAAGGCAGATATTAACACAATCATTATAAACGGCACAAACACCGATGACCTAACCGCAAACGCTGCACTCATGACAAACAGTCCTTCTGAGGTCATATACGGACTGAAAGCATTGATGAAAACCGTTGGCGCCAAGAAAGCGGTAATCGTAATTGAACTCGGGTCGGCTGCGCTGCAGGTCATGCGAACCGAGACGATTCCTGACAACAACATAAAAATCATTGCGACACCGACGTACTATCCGCCGGGTACTGAAAACGTGCTTTCCAGGAAGTTTGCGGGAAAGAAGGTGCCACGCGGTAGCACTCCCGAGGACCGTGGCGTTCTTATTACGAGCGTCACTGCGATTAAGGCGGTGTACGATGCGCTGCACGGCACACCTATGATCAAGAAGGTGGTGACCGTTGCCGGCGCGGTGGGATCCCCTGGAAATGCACTGGTCGAGATCGGCGCGCCGATCAAACACGTGATCGATGAGTGTGGCGGCTGCTCCGGAACGCCGGTAAAGATTATTATGGACGGCGCGGTGTCCGGCATGGCGCAGTACGCAGACGAGGTTCCAGTGATTAAGACGACAACAGGAATTCTTGTTCAGACCGAGCGCGACATAAATCGCGAACCGCAAACGCCCTGTATCAATTGCGCGTGGTGCGTGGACGAGTGTCCGATAGGACTGATGCCGCACCTCCTGTACGGGTATGCGGACAACGCGCAGTTTGATAAGTGTGCGGAGCTGTACATCGGCGACTGTGTGGAGTGCGGTCTCTGTGCGTACGTCTGCCCATCAAAGCTCCCGCTCGTGCAGATAATCAGGTACGGCAAGCACGGTGTGGCTGAGATTGCGGCGGCTGAAATGGAGGTGTCCGAATGACATACACAATATCACCACCGCCACATGTGAAGAGTAACGAGACCGTGAAACGCATGATGTGGGGCACAGTCGCTGCACTCATGCCGGTTGCGATCATGGCGATCATCTTCTTCGGGCTCCCGGCGTTAATAATCATTCTTGCAACCGTGATTGCTGCGGTCGTTACTGAGGTTGTGATCTACAAAGCTGCTTCCCAGCCGATAACAATCGACGACGGAAACGCCGTTCTGATCGGTCTCTTGCTCGCGCTTCTGATGTCGCCGGGTGTTCCGGTCTGGGTTCCGGTCATAGGAGCCGTGTTTGCGATCGCTGTTGCAAAGTACATCTTCGGCGGTACAGGGACGCTGGTATTCCATCCGGTGCTGGTCGGATTTGCATTCCTGCTTGCTGCGTGGCCCACGCTGATGGGGACTACATCCACGCCAAATCTCGGCAGTCTCTGGGACCTGATACTCGAGAACGGAGCTGGCAGACTTATTGAGATTTCACCGGCAGCAGTTCTTGTTGGTGGAGCGTTTGTGCTCTACAAGAGATATGTGGACCGGCGAGTGGCAATCAGTGCCACTATCTTGCTGCTACTCTTGCTGCCGATTGTCGGGATGGGTTCACAACTTCCTTATGTGCTAACCGGTGGCTACTTCCTCGGACTGATATTCCTTGCAGCAGACCCGATCACGTCACCGGTGACAAAGAGAGGTAGATTTACTTACGGAATTCTTATTGTCGTATTGATACTGATCCAGCTCCATTTCGATGCGTACTTCACAGGGATGTGTTTTGCGGTACTTCTGGCGAATGCGCTGGGACCGTTCATCGACAGAAACACCATACCAAAGCCGATCGGAGGGAAATAATATGGCAGAAACAAAAGATTCCACAGTATCGATACTGATCAAATTAACGGTTCTTGCTATGATTGCGGCTGTAGTCCTGACCGCGACGTATGGAGTCACCAAGAAAGAGCTTGATAGACGAGCAGAGCTATTGGGTGGTCCGGGCAAGCAGCTGCTCGACATGGGTGCTGTCCCCGGTGCTGCTACATTCAAAGCGGTCACGGTTGATGGCGAAGATTTATATTACGAGGCTTACGATGGCAGCGGCAACTTGGTCGGCTATGGATTCATCGCCGAGATACCGGGTTTGCAGGATGTGATGACGGTTGCCGGCGGAATGGATCTTGATTTCAAGATGACCTATGTTACAGTTGTTGCGCAGAAAGAAACACCCGGAATCGGCGACAAGGTCCAGAAGCAGCCAGAATTCACCGCTCAATTCAAAGGCGTTGGTCCGGACGGACTGGCACTCTGTTCCGACGGCGGACAGATTGACGGCATCACAGGCGCAACACTGTCATCGAAAGCAGTTACCGATGGTGTGCATGATATAGTTGCACATATCCAACAGGAGGTTTCATAATGGCAGAAAAATCGTTCGTAGGAGAGATAATAAGGGGAATTATTAAGGATAATCCTGTGTTTGTACTTGTGCTCGGTCTCTGTCCGACACTCGCTGTAACCACATCGTTTGCAAATGGACTTGGCATGAGTCTCGCGTTTGCGTTTGTGATGCTCGGTTCAAACATCTTTGTATCCGCGATACGGAAGATAACACCACCCGGTGTCAGAATTCCGGTATTCCTCCTGATTATCTGTACATTCGTTACGATGGTTGACATGCTGCTCGAGGCATATCTACCACCGATGTACGAGGCTCTTGGCATCTTTGTGCCACTTATCGTTGTGAACTGCATTGTAATAGGAAGAGCAGAGGCGTATGCAAATCGAAATCCAGTATTACCATCAATAGCAGATGCGATTGGAATATCGATTGGGTATATGCTGGTACTGTTATTGATCGGAAGTATCAGGGAACTCTTCGGAACAGGTAAGCTACAGCTTGTGATGCTCATGAGCGGTGCAGAAGGTATAAAATTTTACAATATAGGAAATCCTCTAACAATCCCGATCGATCCCGCGGTCATGATGATCACACCACCTGGTGCGTTTCTCACGATTGGTACACTCATGCTTCTGTTCAAGATCATTGGGGATCGTAAACGGATAAGACAGCTTAGAAAGGAGGGTGTTGAATTATGATGGATATTGTTACACCGGGGTACATGCCCCACGAAGCTCTCTTCCCGATCGTGGTGGACGCTATGTTCACCAAGAACTTCCTCCTGGTGATGTTTCTTGGACTTTGTTCATTCGTTGGTCTCACCACCAATTCCGAGACATCGAAGGGTATGTCGATGGCAGTCACCTTCGTTATGACCATGTCGGCGATTCTCACCTGGCCCATCTTCTACTATCTCTTAAAGCCGAACCATCTGATGTTCCTGCAGACGATCTGTTTCATTCTCGTGATCGCTTCGTTTGTGCAGCTCGTTGAGTTCATCATCCATCGGTATAGCCCTCCATTGTATAGGTCGCTTGGAATATATCTGCCGCTCATATCCACGAACTGCGCCGTGCTTGGTGTGGTTCTCCTGAATGTTAAGGAAGACTTCAGTTATGGCGCGAGCATCGTGTACGCATTTGGTGCAGGTCTTGGCTACTCATGGGTGATGCTTGCAACGGCAGCGGTGCGAGAGAAGTTGATTATGCGAGGTGTCGATCTCTTTAACGGATTTATCGGTGCGTTCTTCGCTGCTATGATGATGGCACTGATCGTCGTCAGTTACTTCTCGGTGGTGAAACTATGAGTCCTGAAATGATGCAACTCATCCCACCTGCAATCGCCGTGCTTGGTGGACTTGGTTTTGCGATGGCGGCGATGCTCGTCTGGGCGTCAAAGGCGTTCCATGTCGAGACCGATCCGCTTGTCGATGCACTGATCGAACTGATGCCCGGAGCAAACTGTGGAGCGTGTGGATTCCCTGGTTGCGCTGATTGCGCAGAACATATTGTGGCAGGAGATGTGACACCAGATATCTGCACATCATGCGATGCAGAGAGGTTTGAGCTGATAGGAGAGCTGCTTGGGATTGAGATTTCCACGGCAGAACCTACGTATCCGGTTATCCTCTGTCAGGGCGGCACAAATTGCAAGGATCGCTACGATTACATCGGCGCGGATACGTGCAGAGCCGCGATCCTTCTTGCTGGCACAAAGAAAGCCTGCTCGTACGGTTGCATCGGTCTTGGCGACTGCGTGCGAGCATGCATGTTCGATGCGATCGAGATCGCGGATAACGGGCTTCCAAGGATCAAAAAGTATAACTGCAAGGGCTGCGGCTCATGTGTGAGGGAATGTCCGCAACAGGTGCTGACGATTGCAAAGGAGCACGGACCTGTGTATGTGGTCTGCTCATCACACGACAAGGGCAAGTATGTCAAAGAGATCTGCGAGTTCGGATGCATCGGATGCGGGATATGCAAGAAGAACTGTCCGGAGGGCGCAATCAAACTGGTAAAGGCACTTGCCGTGATCGATCAGGAGAAGTGCACCCAGTGCGGGACGTGCATTGATGTGTGCCCGAGGAATGCGATCGTGAAGTTGTAATTCTGTTTATGTAGAGCCACGAGAGAACGAAAGAGGCTTCGTGGCTCTACAATATTATAAGTCCCACGATGCCGATTCTACCTCAGTAGACAGGTCTTCGAAGTCATACCAGATCTTCAATTCCTTCGCGTCTTTTGGAACTTCAAAGAGCACACTGCCACGCATCTTCTGGTTCAGGTGCACCTCTTCAAGCTCTACAAGTTTATCGTCGCCCTGATAGGAAGGTTCAGGATCATACCTGACACCCCCTGAATCAGTCATGCTGAACTTACTCAATCCCGCATATACTCCCTCGCCCTCGATTTTCTTTATCAGCACATTTGCAATAACGAAGATCTTCCCAGGGCTTGCCTCTTCTATTGTTGTCTGTTTCAGAGTATCTGAATAATAGTCGTAATGGTCTGTTTTCGTGGCAGATGTCACCTTAACCGATAGCTTCGACGTCTTTGCTGCCCATCCCACCTTAAGATTCAGATCGGCTACCGGTTTATCTTCCGCCGTTGGTTCGGGTACAGGTACAGTTGCGGATTCGTTTCTTGGTGTCAATTCTGGTGTCGGAGTGGGTTCTTCAACATCCACAGGTCCTTCATCATCCACACATCCAGCAAAAAGCACGGCCAATACGATCACAAAGATAGCTGTTAATCCGGTTATGGTCACTATTTTCATATTTTTCCTCCTTCGTCTTGAAAGCCAGTGAAACACTGCATTTACGTACGTCTTATCGTACGCCCGGATAACTTCGCCTGCGACCGGGCGCCAACGGCGACATCGCCGCATGTAATGTAGTCAGTAACAGCCATCATGCTACTTAAAATTAATCGATCTCCGAAAGTGATACAAATTATGCAGGATACTATATGTAACCTATCTGTAGCGCATGGGCAACACTGGCGCACAGGAACTCACACTGCTGTAGCACGGGGATGTATGTCTGGGCTTCGAAAGCGTTCTACGTCGAGACCGATTCACTTGTAGATGTATTGACGAAACTGTCATAAGAGCGCGATCAAACTCAACAAGGTGCTTGCCGTGATCGATCAGGAGAAGTGCACCCAGTGTGGGACGTGCATCGATGTGTGCCCGAGGAACGCTATTGTCAGGCTGTGAGTCATCGTAGTTCACTCAAACTCGATGGCCGCTTTTTTTAGCTCCGATAGGGGGTTAATCGCCTGATACTTCCCACCAGCGAACGTGATCGGATAGGGCACAGTTGATATATCAGCGAGCGCCATGTATCCACCATGATCGAACCTATCCGTGCTCCCGGAAACGGGAATGGCGGCAACGACGACGAGACCACCGACATGCAGCGAAACACGAAAGCGCTCTGCCATGCCGGATGCACCAGAGAATGCGGAGGAGATGAATGACGCTTGTAGGAGTTGGACTTGGACCCGGCGATCCGGAACTGCTGACGCTAAAGGCGATAAGAATGCTTGAGAAGAGCGACAAGGTCTTCGTTCCCGGAAAACTTGCTCTGGAACTGGTTCTGCCATATACGGATGCCGAGATACTCGACTTTCCGATGACGCACGACAAAACCGTTCTTGAGAGGACGCTCGACCGGAATGCAGACATCGTTGCATCTGCAGTCGCCTCCAGAGGCGGGAATGGGAATGGGAACAGGCACGGTCTGGTCGCATTCGGGCTGATCGGCGATCCAAACTTCTTCTCGACGTTCATCCGCCTGAAAAACCGAATGAAGGAGAAATATCCAGATATCACAATCGAAACGATCCCGGGGATCAGTTCGATAACGGCTTTCGCGTCGAGAACCGATGTCGGAATCGATCGCTCGTTCACGGTCAGTGACGGCTCACCTACCACAACAAAGATCGTTTTAAAGACACGGAATCCAAAAAAAATAAGAGCTGATCTGGTCAACGAAGGTTACACCGATTTTATCTTCGCTGAGAGGCTCTTCTCTTCCGAAGAGCGGATAACCGATGAGATTCCAGACAAGGGGGATTATTTTAGCATCATCTACGCGAGCAAGGGAGAAGAATCGGAAAAAGTCGGAAAGACCGAAAGGGTCAGAGAACCGGTCATGCCAGAGAAGGTCTATTTCGTTGGCGCAGGACCAGGTGACCCAAAACTGATCACGCTTCGCGGAAAAGAGCTGCTCGAGGGCGCCGATCTTGTGATCTACACGGGTTCGCTCGTCGATCCTGCGGTTGCAGCCATAAGCAATGGCGACGCGGTCAACAGCCATGGGCTCAGTCTCGATGAACTGACCGATCTCATGGTCAGTGCAGTCAGGGGGGGAAAACGGGTCGTCCGGCTGCACACAGGCGACCCATCACTCTACGGCGCGATCTGCGAGCAGATCGTCGCGCTAAAAAGCCATGGCATCGATGTTGAGATAATTCCCGGAGTCTCATCGGTCTTCGCAGCAACAGCTGCGCTCAAGACGCAGCTCACGCTCTCCGGAATCACAGAGACCCTGATCATAACCCGCCCCGCAGGCGTTACGCTTGAGTCTGACTCGATCAGAGAGCTTTCGAGGCACCGCGCGACGATGGCGATCTTCCTGGGGGTGGATAAGATCGAAAAGATCATAAACGAGGTTCTGTACCCTCCGGAGACTCCGGTTGCGGTAGTCTACCGGGCATCGTGGCAGGACGAGCAAATAATCCGCGGAACGGTCGCAGACATCGCAAAGAAGGTCAGGGCTGCCGGGATAGAGCGATCAGCCATGATCCTGATCGGTGATGCTGTATGTCCGAAGAGTTTCAGGAGGTCACACCTATACGGATCGCAGTGATATCATTTGAGCGGAATCGCGCTGTTGCGGAGCGCGTCTCTGACCTTGTCAGAGGTGAGGTGATCTGGTACTCTGATCACGCATTTTCTGATGCGTTCTCTCCGGAATCCGGGTATGATGCGATCATCGCAATCATGTCATGTGGGATCGCTGTCCGGAAGATTGCGCCGTTTCTCTCCAGTAAATGGACGGATCCGGCTGTTGTCGTCGTCGATTGTGCGCTCCGTCACGCGATTGCGGTTACTGGCGGGCATCACGGTGCAAACGAGATCGCAATGCTGCTTTCTGTGCTTGGTGCGGATCCGGTGATAACGAATGCGAGTGAGGTCGTGAAGTGTAGCGGGCGGCAAGGGCTTGCCAGAAAATAACTGTCAACATTCGTGCCATTCGTCCATTAGTGAAATTCGTGATAAACGCATCTTTGACACTACAACACCCGACCACGATCAGCACATTATCTTTTGAGCGTGTGCCGTGCACGTGGGTGTGTGCGAACTCTTCTGTCTCTGGGGGGGGTGGGTGATAGGAGCATGTGCACCATGCAGATACTTGTAACGCCTTCATCAGAACTTTTCCATTTAGTTCGATTTGTGTAGGCGTTGCGGTTGGACTTAGAGTTTTCATTGAGACTTGTTATGAATCACCCGAGAAGGGATACTGTGCCATAGTAAAAACTGATCCCAATTATTCTCTCTTCTTTGTAGTCGTATCTGTCTTTGTGTTCATTGTTCCAGGTGCCAATGACATCTGCGATATACCTTCAGAGGTTGACAACAACTCATAAATTCCTTGCGTAGGTGCAATCCATACTGAACCGGTGCCAGAGAACGTCTGCAATAAACCTTCACCCGAAACGGATGTTGCAACCCAGGACTTGCTGCTCTTCTCCGCTTTAAACTCGATCCCCTCAGATCTTAATAAAGTGAAATTTCCATCAACGCTTAATTTCTCATCATTGAGTTGCACTTTCTGTATTTCAGTGACCGGAACAGGGGAATATAATACTGCAATACCTTCCCCGCTAATCTTTGTTTGAAATAATCCTTCACCCCCGAATAATGCGGAAGAAATATTCTTTTGCATCGCGGAACTTATATCCAAACCTGATGTTCCAGCATAGAAGAGCCCTTTGTCAACGATGATAGCTTTATCATCCGGTCTAACATGGTATAGGAAAAAGTGACCAAAAGAAGGCTCTAAGTATATCTCACCGGATCCGTGTATTTCATTAACAAAGAATGTTTCGTTTGATAATATCTTTCGTGTTAATCCTTTCATCACCCCACCACCGGAACTAGCCTTCATTTCGAGATTTCCTTTCATGAAGTACAAAGCCCCGGGTTCAATCCGGGTATGGGAATTGTCTAATGTAACTCGGATCATTTTGAGGCGCATTCCACTTTGCGAAGCATAGAATAGATTATGTGCGACGCGCAAATCTGCAGAACCTGCAAGCTGTGGAAATTGTAGTACTTCAACAATTGTTCCGTCATCGGTTGATACCGAGTCAATAACTTCATACATTTCGTTACTCATTGTTGTTCTCCTTTTGTTTTCTAATAGTTAAGTACATCCGCGCATTATGGCTTTTCCAGTGTATCGATCAGATTCCCGCTGGCATCATAGAGTGTCGCAGTATCACCATCATTGTTCCAAATGTATCCTCCACCCCCCCAGTATAATTCAGTCGCGGTATCAGTCCCTTTCCCCGTGTGCAGGGTTACTGTGGCTCCCGAAGATAAAATGAACTGAGGAAAAATATATGTGTGTTTCTCACCCTCGTCAGTGATCTTCCATCCGGTCATCGTTACCGGTGATGCACCAGAGTTAGTTATCTTCACCCACTCCTCCTGAAGGTTAAGATCGCTGATGTGCACCGTTGGTTCTGGTGGGGGTGTTGTGGTTGCCCCATGCAGGATCATTAATGCATCAACTGACGTGACCTGCCCATTGCAGTCCATGTCCGCATCATCGTTGTGTTCACCGTTCACCGCCATTCGGAGCGCGATGATTGCATCTGCTGATGTGATCCCCCCATCATTGTTGAGGTCGCCTGCCAACTCAACTCCAAGCGTGTAACATGCACCCCCGCCAGCATACGGGGCATCCGATCTCTCGACACCCCCTGCCTGAACGACTGCACAGGATAGGGATAAAAACAGCGTTGCGAGCACAAGCAGATGCAGAAATCTTTCCCTCATGATAAATCAACCTCTATATATCACGTCACAGACATGTTACATAAACGTTTGGAACATCGGTGAGGAGATTTGCGCACGTTAGCGAGGGGCTCTGATCTCTGCATGTCAAGAATCTAAAGACCTGTTTTGCGACCTCAATGTCTTGCTCGTATGCCGATAGTCTGCTGCCAGCGGCTTTCATGCGAAGTTTTACGAACATTTTTATGCATCAAATCAAAATGCGGTATTGTGTTCTGAAAAAACTGCCCCGGAACGGACCGCAGAACACGTTAAAATGATCGAAAAAGGCAGGTGCGCGAATATGAAAACAATTGTTAATATATTGTTGTTAATATCTCTATTATGTGGCGTTGGTGCGGCACAACACACCAGTGCTCCAACAAGCCATAATCCCGACTTCAACGCAATAGCCGATAACCACCACATAATGTTTCCACACCAGCATCCCTTTTATTTCGACAATGAAACGATAACAAAAACGCGCATACGCCCAAATAATGAGACCGATGACAGTTCTTGCTTGTCTTTCGATCCGCTTGCTGGAATCAGAATATATAATATTTGGATGACGAATCTGACGACATGGAATCGCACAGCAGAAGCATACAGCTTCAGTCCGGAAGATTTCATCATATATACGCATTTTGACTGCTATGTTCATGGAGATCCATTGGACGTGAGCATTGTCTGGATCGATCCGGATGGGGATAAATATCACACAACCACTTTTTATGACATAGAGGAAGGTTATCGACCCCGGCGTGGCAATATCTATGTAAAAGGGTGTTATCCCGAAGATCACCCCGGTAAATGGCAGGCGTATACATACTTCAATGGCGAACTGATCGCAATCAAGCGTTTCTGGATCGGAACGCCGACGCCGAGTGGCAGCAACTCGCCACCTGTTGCAGAGATTGGCGACAATCAAACAATCCACATTGGCGATACGTTTGTGAACGATGGGCATAGATCACATGATTCGGATGGTAATATCATGTCTTATAATTGGAAATTGGAGAATTCACGCCGGCATGGTTGGAGATACAACTGGAGCATTATTAGAGATGTGTGGTATACAGCAGATTGGAGCCCTGTTTTTGAACCAGTTTCCTACGATTTCATACTGACGGTAACCGACGATGACGGGGCGACCGATACTGCCAGAAAACAGGTGATCATTGAGCCGACTGCATGGGACATATCTGACGAGGATGATGATGGGATCCCAAATGTTCTGGATCGAAATCCCGATGAGCCAGACGCACACCTATCATGGGACGTGGGTAAGTATGCGGTTTATGACGTGATAGAGGATGATCTTACCGTAGGCTCGTTCAAAGTAACTAAAATGCCGTCTGTTTTGATTAATGGCTACACATTTTATGTATCAAATTACAGCGGATATTATGATTCGATAGACTATTTTACGCCTGATGGCTGGTTCTATAAGGAAATTACTGCCAATCGCACGTATATAACGGTGGCAGCCGATCGAGAAGGTATTTTGTGGAATCATACAGTAACCGGACCCGTGAGCATAACAACGCCAGCAGGCACATTTGAATGTTATATGGTGGATAAAAAAGAATACAGGGACGGGTGTCTGGTACATCACAATGTCTATTGGCAACCAACGCCATGGGACCGTGTTGGGTGGAACATTAAATTTGTCTCATACAATGTCTCCACCGGCGCTCCGATAAGAACGCGGATTCTAACAGATTATAGCGGGAGACCTGTGCAGGGGGATCTCAATAATGATATGCAAATCACCACCGCAGACGCCGCGATTGCACTCGAAATCGCAGCAGGTAGCCGCCCGTGTGGCAATGCAATGCTCGCCGTAGCGGACGTAAACAATGATAGGCAAGTCACCTCACTCGATGCCCTCATGATCCTGCAGGCGGCGGTAGGGAACATCGATTTACACATCCCCTAACCGCCATCAGAAATTGAAATAGCCTATGATGATGGAAGCGCAGAGGGGGGCTGGAGCCGGGGGTCAAGTGATGGGATTTGTTCGGAGGATGGTGGAAACCGGGGATATGCCATAAGAATGACCACTCCCGACTCAGAACCGTTCACAATCACTGCAATAAAACTGTTCTCAAGAAGATATGGGGGGGACTGCAATACGCGATTCGAGATATGGGATCACGATAGAAACGCCCTTTATTCAGACGTTGTATCGCACTCAGAATATTCTACTGTAGTAGATTCATTTGATTCTGCTACATGGGGTTACAAAGGGGTACCAAATATTACTGTGAGCGGTGACTTCTACATAGCTATGTACACTGATTCAACTGATCCTGATGATGCAGTGTATCCGGACACAGGAGTGTATATAGGTTATGATACTTCATTCCCATCAGATCGATCGTACACTGCTCAAGGAAAAACCCTTGAGTGGGATTTAAGCACACCGCAAGAAACCACAAACTGGATGATACGAGCCGTTGGAACGAAGTGACAAGTAACCAACTGCGGTTGTTTCACTCATGCTAATCCAACCGTCTCGTTAGGCACCTACCTCAAGTCATCCCGCGCGATCTCTCGCAACCGCGCAACACCCCCGATCTCCTCAATCACGCGAACAACGGCATCGGGCACGAGATCTTCCCACTCTTCCCCAGTTAGCATCTTCTCCCGAATTGCAGTTCCCGAATACTCGTCCCGTCGGTACATCGGAGAACGCTTGACTGGAACTCCCGCGTCCTCAAATAACCGAAAAACGAGCGGGTTGTTCGTGTATGCAAGATCGAAATGCGGGGTCATGGACATAACATGCGAGACCCAGACCGCATTTCGCTGTATATCCTCGATCGGAATTACGTAACAATCGATATCCAGATCTCTCAGCGAACGCGAGATCATAACTACGCGTTCGCCTGCCGTAAAAGGATTCTTAATCTCGTGACTGTACTGTGCGCTGCCAATCCCGATCACAATCTCATCGACCTCGCCGGCGATGCTCGAAAGGACGGTATGGTGTCCTAAGTGATATGGCTGAAAGCGCCCGATATAAAAAGCACAGCTAATGCGCCTCTCCTTCCTTTGGCGCATTACTCTTGTGCTTCATATCTGCAAGTTTCTTTATGAGGAACATTCCCGGCTTCGGGTCGTCCATGTATTCAATGCCCTTCACCTTGTTGAGATACTTTTCACCGGTCTCGGTTCTGACGATTACTGAGTTCCAGCCGTCTGGCGCGCCGACCGATCCAACCGAGATATCTGCGTAGTATGCCGTGTAATCAAGACAGTGGTGACACGGGGTTCGTGCAAGCGGTGCGACTTCCTTGATCGCAACATTGTGGGGTTCAGGTTCCTCACCGTTGTCGCCATTCTTGGTGTATGCCCAGAACTTACCTCCTCCGAAGTCCATCTTCACGACCTTCTTGAGATCGAGCCCCATGATATTGGGGATGATGTTTTCGCGGAGCACCTCGCTTGTGAAGCTTTCCATACAGAGAATGCCTACCACAAGTACGATTTTGTCGGTCATGTTGTCTCGCATGAGCGCGGCTCCATGAGCCTGACACGGCACTCCGACAACTGCAATCTTGTTGTACTTCTTCATAGCCTCCTTGAGCTGTGCAAGAACCGGCGCTGAACTGTACTTCGTGCCCTTTGATAAATCAACATCGGATGCCTTCGTCAGTATAAATGGCTCGATATTCCAGTCTCCATCCCGCTTGATACCAACAGCACAGTCGATCTCTCCCTGCTCGAATAGGGATTTGAGAATTGCTGATACGACAGCACCGTCCTGTCCCTCTAGCTCGCTCTTTCCTCCTCTGAAACTTCGGACGTTGTCAAACTCGTCCTCAGGGAATCCATCCACAACAGGACAGACTCTTGAACAGGTCAGACAGTCCTCACAGACCTCACATGCTGCGCCGTGTACATAATAAGTCAAATTATTCGGATCACGTCTGCTTGCGCTCGGGACACGCTTTTCGTCTTTTGGCACCTCTGCTTCAGACTCTATGTGAACGGCATTGAGGGGGCATGCCGCTTCGCATGCCCCGCAAGCCGTGCAGACGCCATTCTCGATGACCTCTACAATCTTTGGCGGCAAATCACTCAGCCTCCAATGATCTCCTTTCCGATCAGCTTGATCGCCTTCTCTTTGTCAGGACCAATCGGCGATCCCGCAACGATCTGGGTTACGCCCATCTTGGTGAGTTCGTCGATTCTTGCCACACAGTCAGCAGGTGTACCATAGATCGAGAATGCTTCCATCATCTCGCTTGTGACCGCGCCGCCCATCAGGGCTCCGAAGTCGCCTTTTGCGATTGCCCCTCCGATCGTACCGATCACGCTCGGGTCGATGCCGTGTCTCTCAAGGACCATTGGTGGCGATCCGGCAACGATGAATGCGACGACGATCTTTGCAGCGTTCAGTGCTTTATCGACCTTCTTGTCGATCGAGAAACATGCATAAGCGGTCACGTCGATGTCCTTCATACTCCTGCCTGCCGATTCCGCTCCCTTCTTGATCTCCTTTACAGCGACCTCGAAGTCCTTCGGATGCGATGCGTTTATGAGCGCGCCATCGGCGATCTCTCCCGCGAGCTGGAGCATCTTTGGCCCCTGCACGCCGAGATAGATCGGGATGTTCCCGGCAGCGAATGCCATCTGGGCGCCAGCGAGTGATACCAGTTCACCCTTCTGGTTGACTGGCTTTCCGGCAAAGAGTTCACGCATTGCTGAAACGGTCTCCTTCGTCATGGTGAGGGGCTTCACCCACTCAATTCCCATCTTGTCAAAGGTTGCTTTGTCGCCAGGTCCCATTCCGAGGATTGCACGTCCGCCTGAGATCTCGTTTACTGCTGCAATACTGGATGCTGCAACCGCCACGTTTCTCGTGTAGGGGTTTGTGACACCGCTTCCGAGCTTGATTGTGTTGGTGTTGGTTGCAAGCATCGCAAGCGTGGTGTACACGTCACGGTTGTTATAGTGGTCTGTGATCCACACGTTGTCGAACCCGTTCTGCTCAGCCATCTTCGTATAATGAGCTATCTTCAAAACAGGGTCGCTTGGTACAAATTCGATTCCATATGCCATGGTTAGTCCTCCCAAGTAGTATAGGGTTGGATTGATTGATGGTGTAATGGTTTAAAACCTTATTGGTGTTGGGACGGATCGGGGTGGATCGGGGTGGATCGGGGTGGATTGAGACATGCCCGGGATTATGCGAGTACTGCCGCTCACCATGTCCGTGGCAGCCGGTATTGTGGCAGAGGCAGTTTTTGTGCGCTTGCTACCCGGAAACCCCGATCTCTTTTTAGCAGCACAACTTGCTCTCATTCCAGGAGGTTCCGATAAACTTTTATACGTTCACCAGCTATGTTCGGTGGGATTACAGAGCCTGAACACGGAGTGAATCCGGAATGAACAGACAGCCACGCAGGTCTTCTCGTTTGTTCATACGAGGAGATTGCGATCCTGATCATTGGAAAACCACCATGGCAATCGCTGAGTAGGATGTGCGAAGATCAATCAATGAATCCAAAAGAGACGAAATTGCAGACATTGCCGATGTTAGTGATTGTTATAGTGCTGGTGGCACTTGCAGCAGCGGTATCCGGATGCGTCACCGGAGAGCGGTCGGATAACCTGACAGATGACCAGACAGAACAGATACGAGTTGCGGTGAGCATCCTTCCCCAGAAGGAGTTCGTAGAGCGCGTTGGGGGGGATAAAGTCTCTGTGATGGTCATGATTCCGCCCGGTGCAAGTCCAGCCACTTATGAGCCGAGCCCGAGCCAATTGAGGGAGATCGCGGTTGCGAAACTATATGTACGGATCGGGCACGTACCGTTTGAGAAGGCATGGATGGAGAGGATTGCCTCTGCAAATAGAGATATGCTGATAATCGATTCATCGGTTGGAATCGAGATCATCGGAAAGGACCCACATATCTGGCTTTCGCCAACGCTCGTCAAAGTGCAGGTGGGGCACATCTGCGACGCGCTGGTTGAGGTCGATCCGGATAACAGGGACTATTACGTCCGGAACAAGGAAAAATATCGAACAGAGCTGGATGATCTCGACTACGACATACGAGAGAGCCTTTCCGGTGTTACGAATAGGAAATTTATGGTATTTCATCCGGCGTTCGGATATTTTGCGAGAGACTACCAGATGGAGCAGATACCAATCGAGATCGAGGGAAAAGAGCCGAGCGCGTCAGACCTTGTGCGGCTGGTCGATGTTGCAAGGACGAACAACATCACAGTCGTATTCGCTGAGCCGCAATTCAATCCAGAGGGTGCAGAAGTGATAGCCAGTGAGATTGGTGGAACCGTTGTATTCATCGACCCGCTTGCAGAGGATTTTGTTACGAACATGCACAGGATTTCGGACGCGCTTGCCAGACATACAAGATGACAAAAGAAACAAAAGAAGTGATCGGTTTAAGAAACGTGTGGGTGCACTTCGACGACACAAGCGGTGCGAACGGAGCGACGGACGGGGGCAGGGGCAGGGGCGGAATCCCTATTCTTGAGGATGTCACACTCTCAATACGCGAACACGACTTTCTCGGAATCATAGGTCCAAACGGAGGCGGGAAGACTACGCTTTTAAAGGTCATTCTCGGGCTGGTTCCCCCTGATAGTGGCGAAGTCAGGGTCTTCGGAGGGGACCCCGTAAAGAACAGGAGATTCGTAGGCTATGTCCCGCAGCACAGTCTCTTTGACCACGATTTTCCGATCAAGGTCATGGATGTGGTACTGACAGGACGCGCCGGAAAGAGGCTCTTTCGTGGTTATTCTGATCATGACAGGGAACTGGCTCGCAATGCCCTTGAAATGGTTGAGATGCTGCCATTCGAGGGGCGGCAGATCGGCAAACTCTCAGGAGGGGAACAGCAGAGGGTCTTTATCGCACGGGCACTCGCTGCTGAGCCGAAAGTGCTCCTCCTCGATGAGCCGGCAGCGGGAATCGATATGCATGCCCAGACTGAATTCTACGAACTGCTCAAAAGGCTGAAAGAGACGATGACGATTGTTATGGTCTCCCACGACATAACCGCGATCTCAATTCACGTCGATAAGATTGCATGCCTTAACCGGAAACTCTTTTACCACGACTCAAAGGAGCTGACATCGGGTGATCTGGAGGCAGCATACCGGTGCCCGATAGAGTTTATCGCGCACGGCGTCCCGCACAGGGTACTCCGGGAGCACTGAGGTGTTTGAGATGATTGAAATTCTGCAGTATGAATTCATGACGAATGCGCTGGCTGCTGCACTCTTATCAGCCATCGCATGCGGGATTGTCGGCGTATACGTTGTCGTGAAACGGATCGTCTTCATCAGCGGCGGGATCTCCCACGCATCCTTTGGCGGGATCGGGCTTGGATACTTTCTCGGAATTTCGCCCGTTCTCTGCGTGATCCCGTTCGGTATTGTGTCCGCGCTCATAATCGGTGAGGTGAGCCGGCGGAAAACGATATCAGAGGATACTGCTATAGGTATCCTCTGGGCGATGGGGATGGCGCTTGGAATCATCTTGATCTCGCTTACGGCGGGATACGCACCCGATCTCTTCAGTTATCTCTTCGGAAACATCCTGACAGTACCGCGTTCCGATCTTGTGATCATGCTCGTTCTGGACGCAGTGATAATCGCAACAGTCTGCCTGCTCTACAAGGAATTCCTTGCGATAACATTCGACGAGGAGTTTGCGGAGGTCGCAGGCGTTCCCGCGCACAAGCTGTACCTCGTTCTCCTCTGCCTGATCGCGCTGACAGTAGTTATCCTGATACGTGTCGTCGGGATCATTCTGGTGATTGCGCTACTGACGATCCCTGCTGCGTTGAGCAGACGATTCACAGACGACTTGAGGAAGATGATGGCAATTTCAGTCATTCTTTCTGCGCTATTCTCGACAACCGGGATCTACCTTTCTTACCTCTTTGATCTGCCGTCAGGATCAACGATTGTTCTTGTGGCAGGAATTGCTTTCGTCGTATCTTCACTGATACCATCCGGAACTGGTCTTAAGGTACTCAGGTAACTGCCCGCGGCACACAAGAAGAATAACCGCAGAGGGCGCGGAGGAACGCAGAGTAGTCAACCGTTTATTCCCCCTCCGCGCCCCTCTGCGTACTCTGCGGTTAAATTCTTTGTTTGGTTCAGGTTGTATTCCGGGTCAAGCAGTGCCGATATAGCGAATAGTGTTTGAGGTACATCGAGTAGTTGCCCAAAATCTCGTTTACAGACTCTCAAACCCCTCCCGCTTCGCAACAGAGTACACATCCTTGTCGCCACGCCCCGACAGATTGATCACAACAACATTCCCGAGCTCACCAGTCTCAGCCGCCTTCTTCACATACGCGACAGCGTGCGCCGATTCAAGCGCGGGGATGATCCCCTCAAGCCTCGAGAGCTCGAAGAACGCATCAAGCGTCTCGTCGTCGCTCACATTCCGCGGCTTGATCCTCCCAACATCGGCAAGGTATGCAAGCTCGGGACCAACACCCGCATAATCGAGTCCTGCTGCAATCGATGACGACTCAAGGATCTGCCCGTACTTGTTCTGGAGAATCTTTGTCATCGCGCCGTGAAGCGACCCGAGTTCGCCTGTGCAGAGCGATGCCGAATGGTACGCTGCCTTCCCGGTAACTTCAAGATTGCTGCCGCCTGCCTCAACAGCGAAGAGATCGACATCCTCATCGTCCAGAAACGGGTAGAACGCGCCGATCGCGTTGCTTCCGCCGCCCGTACATGCAACGATCGAGTCAGGGAGTCTCCCCTCCGCACGCATGATCTGTTCCCGGAGCTCCTTTCCAACAACCGTCTGAAAGTCCCTGACGATCACAGGATACGGATAAGGACCAACGACTGAGCCGATCAGGTAGTAGGTGTTCTCGACGTTTGTCACCCAGTCACGGAGCGCATCATTGATTGCGTCTTTTAGCGTCTTTGATCCCGACTCTACAGGAACCACCTCTGTTCCGAGAAGATACATCCGGTAGACGTTCATCCGCTGCCGCTCCATGTCAACTGCGCCCATGTAGACGACGGTCTCAATCCCGAGATTTGCGCCAGCCATCGCGACCGCGGTCCCGTGCTGCCCCGCGCCTGTTTCTGCGATGATCCGGGTCTTTCCCATGTATTTTGCGAGGAGAGCCTGCCCTATCGTGTTGTTCAGCTTGTGTGCGCCGCCGTGCACGAGATCCTCTCGTTTGATGTAGATTTTGACGCCGTACGCCTTGCTCAGGCGTTTTGCGTGGTAGAGCGGCGTTGGTCTGCCCGCGAAGTCTGCGAGATAACGGTCAAGCTCGGCTGTGAACGCGGGGTCGTTTTTGTACTTCTCGTAACCCGCGGTCAACTCCTCGATTGCGGGCATCAGGATCTCAGGCACGAACTGCCCGCCGTAGATCCCGAATTTGGTTTTGGTGGTGGTTTTTTGGGTCATGGTTTGTTGTGTGGTTCAGGTGTTTTCGTGATTTTGTTTGTTTGGCGGCTGTGCTTTAGGTTTTTTGGGCTCTTTTCTGTAGTTCGCGTTACAAGTATCTCGTAGATGAATTGTGCTGGCGTGATATTAAGTGCTCAGGGATGGCTGCGCCGATGCTATCGCATTCACGAATGACACGAGCGTGCATGGGCAAAGTTCATAGTTCTGACGTTTTCTGTTGTCGCTAGCGGTAACCCCCACGTTGTAGCAATCGCGGGCGCCACTCTATCGTCTCTCTCGTCTTTTGCGTTAAACTGGAACGAGAACGCAGAGGCGCAGAGGCGCGCAAAGATTAAAAACCACTCCCTTCGGCATCTTTTGAAAACCACAGAGTTCGATCAGAATCAGGAACGTTTAAGACCGCAAGAGGCGCTCGTGACCCTTTGGAATGTGCACCCCATGTAGGGGGTGCATGTAATCAGACCTCTGTGGGCATCCTTGCCACCCCCTGTATATGGTTCCGATTTTGCAGTACATTGATATACTATTGTTGATGTGTATCACACTGGTGATAGCAATGTCCGTTGCTGTTTCGGTTCGGTCGGCTGATGAGATTGTGCATGAGCTGGATGAATTGGCTGGCGATTTGGGGCGTTCCGATGCGCATGTGATTCGTAACGCGATAGGGGAATCTCTGCGAGAATATGCCAATTATCTACTGGCTCCGGAGCGTTTTGGAGATGAAGAGGATGAGATCATCTCAAGCGAAGAGATGTGGGTGTGCTTGTTTTACGAATCGGAAACCGTTGCAGAGTATACAGATAAAATCAGATGAAAATGATCGAGATCACAACACCATCACGCCTCCACCTGACGTTAATCGACTTAAACGCGGAGATCGGACGTGTGGACGGAGGAATCGGACTAACAATCAGTGATCCGTCTTTTCGCATCAGGGCGGAGAAGGCGGACGGGATAACCATAACCGGCGACTCGGAATCCTCGGATCGGATGCAAGAGGCTGCAAGAGCACTTCTCCCGGACGGATGCGGCATCCACATCGAGATTACGCGCGACATCCCTCCGCACGTCGGGCTTGGCTCAGGGACGCAAAGCTCGCTTGTAGCGGGTATGGCTGTTGCCCGGTTGTACGATTCAAGGCTCAGTGTGCGCGATATCGCGATCAGAACCGGGCGCGGCGGAACATCCGGGATCGGCGTCGCATCGTTTGAGGAAGGCGGCTTCATCCTCGACGGGGGGCACAGCTGGAGTGGGAAGCGCGCGTTCAAGCCGTCCGCGGCATCGAAGTCGCAGCCAGCACCCATTCTCTTCAGGCAGCCGTTTCCGGACTGGGAGATCGTTCTCGCAATCCCTGATCTGCGGGGTGCGCATGATGCAAAGGAGGTGAACATCTTCGAACGAGAGTGCCCGATCCCGCTTTGTGAGGTACAGAAACTCTCGCACGTAATCCTGATGGAGATGCTCCCATCGGTTGTCGAGGCAGATGTCGTTGCGTTCGGCGATTCAGTGAACCGGATTCAGAATGTCGGGTTTAAAAAGCGTGAGATCATGCTCCAGACGCCAGAGGTTGCAAAAATCATTGAACTCGTGAAGGAGAGGACTTATGGCGCGGGCATGAGTTCGTTTGGGCCAGTCGTCTACGGAATCACCGATGACCGCGGGGACGCCGTGGACGCCATGCGTGCGGTGCAGGAGTTTCTGAATGAAACGACCGGCGGCGAGTGCAGAGTCGTTCACGCAAGGAACGTGGGCGCGGATGTGCGCTCGATAGCTTGACCGATTGACTGCACTGGCGGACAACAACTCAACAATTCAACAATTCAACAATTCAAAAGAATTCCCACAAACACCGATCAACACAATCAGCCCGCGTCCAGCTTGAAGAGCGCGGCGGCAGCCATGAGAAAATCGATATCATCCTCTGCTGCGGCATTGCGCAGCGTCTTGGTCGGCTCCGCCAGAACCTTGTTTGTGATTGCATGTGTGAGGTCATCGAGTACACCACGCTCAAAGTCCCCGAGCGTATGTTTCGCGGACAACCTGTTGACCGCACGCTCCCGCTCACGGCGTCTCAACTCTTCTATCTGGCTGTAGAGCGATGCTATCAGTTTATCTGCACGCTGCTGCTTGTACTGGAGCCTCAACAGCTTATACTCCTCTTCTATGATCTTTTCGACCCGCTTGACCTCTTCCAGCCGTTTTTGCATATTCTTCTCGCTGATCCCCTTGAGTCCGTCGATGTCGTAGAGTCTCACGTAAGGAAGCTCGGATGCGGAATCCTCGACATCCCGCGGGGTTGCGATATCGATCAGCAGCAGGTCACAACCACGCCGATCGTCGGGATCGTTGCAACATTTCTTACGGTCATCCATGATCCGGCGCAGCATCTCTGTTGTCAGAACAGGATGTGGCGCGGACGTAGCTGTTATCACGAGATCGGATGATGCGATATACCGCTCCACCTCTTCGTATCGGACCGCAACTCCATCCAGCTCCCTCGCAAGTTCCAGAGCACGATCAAAGGTGCGGTTTGCGACATAGATCGCAGAGACCTTCCGGTGCGAGAGCGCATGTGCAACGAGCGAGCCCATCGTGCCCGCGCCGATCACAACGACCGTTCTTCCGTCGAGCGTGCCGAGCACATCCTCTGCGAGATCGACCGCTGCCGAGCCGATGGAAACCGAACCCTTGTTGATCCGCGTCTCTGACCGCACCCGTTTGCCGACATGAATCGCCTTCTCAAACGCGGTATCCAGCACATTTCCTGTGACGCCAGCCTCTCGTGCGGTGTGGTACAGTTCCTTGATCTGCCCGAGTATCTGATCCTCACCAACGACCATCGATTCGAGCCCACATGCGACCCGCATCAGGTGTATCAGCGACTCCTCGTGGTCGTTGAACTCGAGAACCCGCTCAGGAACGCCCATCTTTTTCACATACTCGAAGAGAACCTTGCTACCTTTCGGCGAGACTACGTACACCTCAACCCGGTTACAGGTCATGAGTACCACACACTCATGCACCAGTTCATGCGAGTACAGCCTCTGCAGCATATCCTCAAGCGTGCCGTGCCACGCGTTTTCAATGTCTGCGATGCCCGCTTTCGTGTGCGTTATGATCATGCTGGATATCTCGGTCATGCTGCCACCTTTGTTCACAATCTTTAATCAATCTTCCATCAACCATCAGCCATCAACCATTCATCGACCGCTCATCAGCCGCCCATGCGAATCGATCTCCCCGCTCCTGATGCGCGTGGATGAGATCGGCATTCCGTCCTCCGCCAGAACATAGGGCACCAGAACGATCCCGATTTCAGAAATCCCGCGCTCGAGACGAAGTTTGTTGATCGCAACTGCCACGGGACGCGTTTCGGGTGAGACCACGATATAATCGAAGGATTCTGTGAGCGTAGTTCCGTAAGGGTCGTGCAACGCAACAATCTTCGGCAGTATCCCGAACCGATCAGCGATGTAACGTTTCAGCCGCCCCTCTCTTTTCGAGTAGTCAGCGATCGGGTGGTCGCCCTTTCTTGCTCTTGCAAGATCATCTGATGTCAGTCCGATGACAACGTCGCCGCCACCTCCTCTGCCGCCGATGTCCCTACCAAGCTCGTACGCACGGCTGATGAGCGCTCTGTGGCCATCGTGGAGCGGATCGAACGTTCCTCCGACTGCTACCCTGACTCGGGACATGGACATGGCTATCCCTCTGTCGAATGGAGTAAATTAAGGTTCGCCAGATGCTGTTACCGTTCAACCGGTCACTGTTCAACCGATTACCGTTCAACAGTCGCAGACCCGGGCTGACGGTTCACGCACTCATGAACGACGGGGCGATGATCGATTCGCTGACTCTTGTCGATTCACGGAGGATGTCGTCTTTGAATACGACTCCATAAGGCTTTCCATTGACTATCACGACGATACCATCGACGTTATACCGGTCAAAGAGCTCTGCGACACTGGAAATTGAAGTATCTCCATTAATTTCGATCGGATCGTCTGACATGACCCCCCACACTCTCTGATTGACCAGTCCTGATACCAGAGCCTTCGTGATGTCGGTCAGCGTCACGATGCCGACGACCTTGGTCCCGTCAACTACAGGCATGCCACGAAGTTTACGCTCGATGAGCACGTTTGCAGCGTCTTTTATTGCGGCGTCCATATCAACCAGGGCATGACTGTGTTGGATGCACTCCCGGATGCACTGTTTTGGCAGGGTGAGCAGATCTGATATCGTGAAGATCAGGATGTTTCTTGTATCATCCCGCCCGACAACTTTCCCCCTGATCACCAGATTGTTGTCTGGCGTTGGTCCGATCTTGATGACGTCGCCGTTGTCGAACCTGCGGATATCGCCGATGACCCTGACCCTGCCATTGCATGTGTTGAGGTTGCGCACGGTTATAAATGAGATCTCGCAGGCGGTTGCGCCATCGACGAGTTTTCCGTTGCGATAGATGTTCGTCGCCGCCTCATCCGGATGATCGATGATGTCGAGGACCTCATACGTCTGGTTTGTCGGGCGGTACCCACCCTTCGGACCTGGCAGTCCCTCGACCAGCCCAAGTGTCCGGAGCGTCTGCATCTGATTCCTGACAGTACCCGAATTGCGGCAGACTACGCTTGCGAGTTCCCCTCCTTTCACAGCCCGCCCTTCCTGATGAAATAGATTAACGAGTGTTGTCAAGATCTCGGTCTGAATGGCAGTGAGTTCCATTGTTGCCTACCAGAATTACCATCCATCTACCATACATCTATCGATAATAATACAGGACTATGTGCATCAGATACATTACTTTAGTTTATGATACTTCCCGAGCAAAAACACATCTGCATCCCTGACCCCCTGCACGGTTTTGGTGAATGTCTGCACCTGTTCGATCTCACTATATTGTTGGAATCTACACATCACAAGCAACCCGTATTTCCCGGTTGTGACCTCCCAGATACCAAAAACCCACTCCTGATTCTCTAAAAAAATGATCAGATCGCCGACAACCGACTTCGGACACTCGACCCCCATATACCCATTGATATAATACCCCAATTCCTCCCAGTTGATTTCAGGGCGGTATCCAGTGACGATGTGCTTCTCTGTTAGCATACGCACACGTAGATTCGCGGTGCTTCTGGGTACCCCGACATGCTTGGCAAGTTCGGTCAGTCTGGGTCCTACTCCGATGCCGTTTGACATCGCCTCAAGAATCCGTTCGTCCAGTTCATCTACGATATTAGCACATCCGTTTTGGTCGCTATGTTGTTTTGGTCGTCGAGTTGTACTGACACCAATAAATCCCCATCCTTCTTTAATGCATCGATTGAGTGCATGATGTCCTGTTGAATGAACACCACAAAAATCAATAGGTGTGGGTGCAATATGTGATTTTGTCAATTGATGGTGTGATTTGCGCGATTCTCCATCTTCGTGCTGACGCAACATCTGAGACGAAAGGAATATATACCCAAACCACCAATCGTTCCATAATCAAGTGACTTGTATGATGCGGATTATAGAATTTGATGATTTCGGTTCTGTGTACGCTTTTCTTGAAGTTGGTTGATTAAAACTACGAAGGAGCAATAGAATTGTTTGAACGAGGAACGTATAACGCGCCAGTTACGGAGGGCGAAGTCTACGACGTTACAATAGAAGACATCGCCAGAGAAGGAGACGGAATAGCGCGCCTACAGGGTTTCGTGATCTTTGTACCAAATACAAAGGTCGGAGACAACGTAAAGATTAAAGTCGAGAAGGTTATGAGACGATTTGCAATCGCATCTGTTGAAGAGTGAAACAGCAAATCATCTGAATTCTAGCTTCGGATTTTAATTTAGCACCAGTGTTTGGCTCCGGACGTGTGTCCCGTACTGTTGATCCGTTTCGGTTCAACAGGACGATGCGCGCGCACGGGGCTATTTTTTTTGCAGCGGCAAGCGCGCGGTCGATGCGCGCGCTATGTGGATCATCATCAATTAATTCCTGTACCGTATGGAAGCCCGCGCCACGCAAGATGTCAGGGTCTGCCCATTTCAGGATCAATCCGGGAAGCCCGCAGATTATGAATTCTCCTTTTACCCACCCAATTCCCTCTTGAATGCGACTTCCGACCATAACAACTGTGTGATCCGGGAATAACATATTCGCATACTTCATACCGATACGCCCGGTGGTCAAAACCACTCTGTCTCTGTCGGCGCGCTCTATCAGCTCCTGTTTCGTCTCAAGGAGGTGCTCGTTCCACGGCTCGACAAAACCGGTGGTGCCGAGTATGGAGATCCCTCCGATGACTCCGACCCTGCTGTTCAACGTCTGAAATGAGATCTCCTCGCCGTTCGGAACAGAAATCATGACATCTGCACCGGAGATGCCGATTTCGCGCACAGCGTCCTCGACCGATGCCCGGATCTGTCGCATCGGCACCGGATTGATTGCGGGCGCGCCACGCTTCCTCCCGACGCCCCTGCCCGCCGTAATCGATATGCCCTCCGATTCATGCGCCTCAGCCACAATCCGAATTCCGTTCGTAACATCGAATCCATGATCGCCCGCGTCCTTGACCGCTGACGCCCTGCCATCTGACGACTGCACCTCCAGCACCACCGCAATTCCGACGGGTGTTGTGACAGTGACACGATCGACAGGTTCTGAGAGCGATAGCACAGCAGCCTTTGCCGCAGCAGCAGCGGTCGTTCCTGTGGTGTACCCCCTCTTAAGAACAGTTCCGTCTGCAAGCACAACGAGTCTACCGCTGGCGATGCCTGCTTTCAGGTCACCTTCGCCTTCCGGAATATTCGCACGCTCGATCCATTCGGGCGGGATCTCGAAGTTGTTTACGGGGTCTTTCATCTCTCGCTCATCTCACTCATATCTCCGTATCACTTCCTGTGAACTGACATAGACGTTTTCACCTGACAATGTGTCTTCGCCCTACCACTCGAATACCTATATGACATTGAACCACAGGTCGCTACCCGATCACCCGCTGAAGAGGTGACCGCATCCGATAAGCGGGCTTATCACGTAAATTCCAACCAGAATAAATAAAACCAATGCAAACCAGTTATAAAATCCTGAGAAGTGTCCTGCAATTGCGAGAACAAAAACGATGGCAAGCGGTATCAATATGGTGGTTGATCTGACTTTTGGATACGTAACGTTACTGATCATCAGTGCTGACAATACGACAAAAATGCAGCTCACGAGATACTGTGAATTTGTCATGTATAGCAGAAGCACAGCAAACGTGCCGGCTGCTGTGATTGGCAGCCCGCGGAACTCAGGAACATCCAGTATGCTGAATCTGACAAGCCTGAGCGTCCCGCAGATCAGGTATGCGGCTGCGACCGCAGATACGAGGGCAGTGTGCACGAGAACGCCCTCTTCGCCGATGTTTCCGATGTTTCCGACATTGCCAACGCCGCCGATCACCGCACAAAAGATTGTGGCAGGTGCAATCCCGAACGAGATGATATCCGCAAACGAGTCAAGGTGCTCTCCGAAGACGCCGAACTCAACACGTCTTGCAACCGCGCCATCCACGCCATCCGCAAGCGCTGCTGCGAGGATGAAGATGATGGCAGATTCTGCATCGCCGTTCAAAACCGATAGGATGGACGCAAATCCGAAGAGGATGTTTACGATTGTGATCAGGTCTGGCAGCCGGAGCAACCGAATGACGCCGGCTTCAGGATCGATCGTCTTCATTGCCAGTCTCCGATGCGTTGGATGTATCAGTATGTGTGCTGGATGTGCTGGATGTGCTGGTGCTGGTGCCGGTTGTGCTGACCGCGATCACGGTCTCGCCGGCACGCACAATGTCCCCCCGGTGTACAGCAGGCTCAAAACCGGGCGGGATCGTAACATCCACTCTTGAACCGAACCGGATCATGCCGATGCGCCCGCCCCGCTCTACAAAGTCCCCTTCCCGGAGGTACGGAACGATCCTGCGTGTTATCGTTCCCGCAATCTGCGTCACCGTGCATGAAACACCATCATTTGCGATGACAATCTCGTTTCGCTCGTTTCTGATGGAATTCTTCGTGAATGCGGGGATGTGGCTCCCTTTCCTGTACCTGATGGACTCGACCGTGCCAGCAATAGGCGACCTGTTGACATGCACGTTGTGGAAGTTCATGAAGATATGTATCTCGCCGTTCTCGATCGTCATGACCCTGCCATCCGCAGGCGCAAGCAGTGTCTGGTTGTTATGAAAGTCCGAATGATCCGGCATGCGGTGCGGATCACGGAAGAAACCGATAAAGAAGATCGTGATCAGAGTAAAAATAATGGCTGCACCTGTAAATCTTGAATCAAAGGTAGCAACAGAAGATAACGCCAGGGCACACATCCCGACGGCTGCGATCCACCAGATAGACCCTTTCGCAATCCGAATCATCACACACTCCTCTCACCTTTTAGGTATCCGCGCAGGACTGCAAATAACCGGTCGATTGCATCCAGCAGTTCCGGAAGCACCTGCAACACGACATACGCTATCACAAAGAGCGCGATTCCGGACCCGATCTTCGCAATCACGTGGTGCGCGATCTGGAAACTCATCTCGCCAAACCACTGGTCCCCGTAAGCAACCACAACAAAGACGTTTCTGACCACATTAAGCACGTAAATTACGGGAACTGAGGCAACAAATGCGATCATGGTTCGTTTCATGGATGCACGCACACAGAAGATCAGTCCGAGGAATATCGCAATGCTCTCGATTGCGGTGCATGCAAGAATGATCGTGACTTTGTATCCGTTGAGGTCGATCCGGTTCCATGCGACCAGTTCCGCAGGCATATTGAGTGCGTGCAGGATGTATACGACCTGTTCGGAGACGATCGAGATCAGAAATGTGTTTAAGACTTGAATCTCGGCAAAAGGATAATAAAAGATGCCGCCGAGTGCTGCTGCGGTCGTCAATGTCAAAAGAATGTTTTCTGTGTCCGCGTTCTCGTAATGCATGTAGTTCTTTGCCATTGCGTGTGATATGGTCAGGCAGAAGAGCGATACTGCCAGTACCAGCACGACATTGACGTAATCGCCGATCTCGATGTAATGCGCAGGCTGAACCAGCCAGTGGATTGCGAAGAAGAACCAGCCAGCTGCACCTATGAGAAACCGATAGCGCAGGTACCGCGCTGGCAGTGCGGACGCCACGATCAATAATATAAGTGCAACCCATAATATTTGTGCAATCACCATATCACCTGTCGCTTCATCTTTTGGAATTAGATGGTGCTATTTGGTATATTAATCTTTCATCCGTCAAATAAGAAACTCTGCAATCTGGTCTGTGATCACTCTGCCGCAGTATACGCAATGCAGTTCGACCCTTTCACCCCGACGTATCACAAACCTCGGCTTGACCGGCTCGTCGGTGTTTGTTATGCAGTTTGGGTTCATGCACCTGACGACGCCCACGATCTGCGACGGGAGAACGACTTTTCGTTTTTCCACGACCTCGTAATCGCGTATGATGTTTATTATCGCATCAGGCGAGATCAATGCGATCTTATCCACCTCATCAGGCGCTAGTTCCCAATCTTCGATCTTGACGATGTCCTTCTTCTGGTCGGAGACGTTCATGACGACGCTCACGACTTCGGTTGACCCGTCCGCGATTCCGAGGATGCGCAGCACATTCAATGCATGTCCTGCCGCGATGTGGTCGATCACTGTTCCGTTTTTGATCCTCCGAACCCGCAACTCTCGCTTCATTCCATCACCATCTTCCAGTCGCAGCCGTCCCATCACCCATCACCATCGAGAGGATCGCCATGCGAACCGGCACGCCGTAGAACGACTGTTTGAAGTACACCGCATGTCTGCTCGAATCAACCCCATAATCGATCTCGTCAACCCTCGGAAGCGGGTGCATGATGATCAGATCGTCTTTCACTCGCTTTAAGGTCTCTTCTGTTATCCTGTAGCTACCAGCGACCGTCCTGTATTCGTTTGGATCTGGAAACCGCTCCTTCTGAATTCTTGTCAGATACATCACATCCACATAATCGATGACCTCGTCGAGATCCGTGGTCTCTGTTATCCGCGTCCCACTCTCTGAGAGGTCATTCGTAAGCGATTCCGGCACCTTCAACTGATCCGGCGAAACGAGATGTATCTCGGCGTTGTAGAGCGAGAGCGCGTACACGAGTGAATGAACCGTTCTCCCGTACTTGAGGTCACCAACAATCGCAATTTTTACCCGATCGAGCGTGCTCTCCTTTTGTATCGTGTAGAGGTCCAGAAGCGTCTGCGTCGGATGCTGTCCTGCGCCATCGCCCGCGTTTATGATCGGAACCCTCGAGAACTCGGACGCCATCCGCGCCGCACCCTCTTTCGGATGGCGGAGCACGATCGCATCTGCGTATCCGCTGACAACTGCGATCGTGTCTGCGAGGTTTTCACCTTTTGAGACCGCAGACCCCTCAATCGAGCCAAAGTCGATGACAGATCCCCCGAGCCGTTTCATCGCAGCATCAAATGAGAGTCTGGTCCTTGTGCTCGGCTCATGAAAGAGCGTTGCGAGTATCCTTCCAGCGAGCAGGTCTGATGACCCGCCGTGCGCGATCGGTTCAAGCTCTGCAGCGCGGTCAAGGATGCGATCGATCTCGTCGCGCGAGAAATCCCGGATGCTGATCACATGCGGCATCACGTCACGCAACCCCGCAGTCCTGTTTAGCATGTATCATAATCTCGTTACCATAATCTCGTTATCATCATCTCGTTATCATCATCTCGTTATCATCATCTCGTTATCATCATCTTATTATTCTGTAAATCAGCCTTAAAATTGTTCAGTCCCCAAACATCTTCTCAAAGATCGCTACACACTGATCAGGACAGAACTCCTCAGCGACGTTGGTGCACCACACCTTTCCCGCATCCGTGAGCGTGATCGTCGAGTCATCGGACACAATCAAGCCCCA
>Ga0190315_1000096_pt1 | contig 51205 bp, 39 predicted proteins | sample 48701101_MG_FD_161673 | JGI IMG/M metagenome (GOLD analysis project Ga0190315, IMG submission 161673) | Hydrothermal vent sediment bacterial communities from Southern Trench, Guaymas Basin, Mexico - 4870-11-0-1_MG | ecosystem: Environmental > Aquatic > Marine > Hydrothermal vents > Sediment ...
TCTTCTAAAGTGAAGATGATTTCATGATGTTCAGAGCCGATATGTTGGGCCACTTTTCTCGCCGCAACCATATCAAAGGCATCAGTGCTGATACCAACACAAAATGACTTGATATGTTCTCCACGCTTATTCATTTCTCTTGCTGCAATAGAGGCGATCAGAGAAGAATCGAGGCCACCAGATAATAATACCCCTATGGGAACATCACTCATCAATCTTTTTGTGACCGCTTGTTCTAATTTTTCCCGTAATGGAACATAAGATTTCTGAGGAATGAAATTGTTATCCATCCAAGCATACTTTGCATACCGAACCAATCCCTTTTCGAGCGTAAAATAATGCCCAGGCGGAAATTCTTGGATGTCGGGACAAACTTCTACCAAAGCTTTCAATTCCGACGCAAACCAAAGGGCACCCTTTTTATCCTTTCCGTAGTAAAGCGGCTTAACCCCAATCGGATCCCGTCCCGCTAATATTTTTGGGCCATCAACCAAAACAAAAGCAAAATCACCATCTAATTGATCTAACAACTCTTCTCCTCTTTCCTCGTAGAGATGAAGAATGATTTCGCTATCTGATCGAGTGCGTCTCGTATGGTTCTGGGTTAATCCTTTTCTCAATTCTTCGTGATTGTAAATTTCACCATTATGGATGACGTAAGTCGAAGAATCTTTGCCTTGAATAGGTTGTTTTCCAGTGTTCAAATCAACTATTGACAACCTTTGATGACCTAGAATATGGCCATATTCGGTAACAATCACATCATTTTCATCAGGGCCACGATGGACCATTTTTTGCAATTGCTTTTTGGCTAATTCTAAATCTGTTGAGCCAATAACAGCTAATATTCCACACATATTGATATCAAAATGTTTTGTGATAAAGGTTGGAAAACAAAGAATAATGGGACTTTTCCATCAGACACACCGGTTTTCCCCTACGATATTCTATTCAGTTTATGTAGGGGGCAAACCGATGTCTTTGCTCCAAAATTCTTTAAAATCAGATTTTTTCAAACATAAACAGATGAAAATAACCGGGCGCTTTTAGTTGTTGATTGTTGTAATATAAATACGTTTTAGGATAACCTTCAATGGGTTGCCAACGTTTTTGCTGTAAAAAACTTTGGTGTTTTTGTTCCCAAGTCGGTTCGCTTTCATAACGCGCTTTATTGAAACTATACACCATCAAACCCCCAGGTTTGGTTATCCTTAATAATTCATCCAAGGATTCTGGCGGTGCGATACCGATTACGCCGGCACTGGCTACCACATCTATGGATGCATCGGATATGCCAGATAAATCGGTTAAATCTCCAACTTTGGCTTTGTTATAAACACCAGAGCGATGTTTTTGAATGTACTGGATACTCTTTTCGCTAATATCCAATCCAATTAATCGGCCTTTAAACTCCGCTTTCCGGAAGAAATCACCAAGCAAACCGGTGCCCGCACCCGCATCAAATATTGTTAAGTTCTGATGATGCCAGTTTAAGCATTCGGTTAATGCCTGAGCAATTTTGGCAGGTACTTGATAACCCATAAAGCTTAATAAGTCATCATAAAAATGAGCAATCGCATCGTAATTTTCACTGATCGCTTGATTTTGTCCAGCCAAATCTGAAAAAATCATTTTAACCGCTTGTCTTTCTTCCTCATTTAATACTTTGTATTGTTGTTCAAAAGCATTTATCAGGTTTTCAAGAAAAGCCTTATCTTTAGTCGGATGTGCATAACTCATATTATGGTTTCCTAAAAATATGAGCAACGGTTGCGGAAACATGAAATTTAGGGGTTGTTTCCGTTTTGACGTGTTCAAAGCCGGCATCTTTTCCCAGTGCCGGGTAATCTTCTGCATCCCAGACGGGAATGATTTCATGTTGTTTTTCTAACACTTGATGGTCTCTTAAACGAGTAAAGACAATCTCACGTTCCCGAATGACTAATGCCGGGATCAGGCGCGTTTTTTTGAGAGTGAAGGTACTTATCCATTCTTCCTTGATCTCGCCGTGTTTGGGATGGTGCTGTTTAAAAGTCAAGAAAAGCTTGTTATCTTTAACATGCCCTTCCATATCCTTGTCTTGCTTGCCCTCCAGTTCTTGTTGAGCGATAGAGGCCTTATGATTGCCGCTTTTGTCATGGACATAAATTCTCGCATCGTTAAGGATGACGAGTCCGCCCGGCCGTAGAATGCGGTAAAACTCATGGAAGACTTTATTCTCATCCAAATCGTCAATATGGCCCTCATGCATTAAGCCAAAGGAAGAGAACGGGATAATCACTCGATCAAAGCTTTCATCGTCAACCGGATAAGGGGTTTCAAGGGTACTCCATTGAACGACGCGATGTCGATCTGCTGAAGGTAACTGGGACTTTAATTTTTCCAGCATTGGGGCTGAAATATCCATGCCATAGATATTGCAACCGGCTTGGAAAAGCGGCACCAAGAGTCGTCCAGTTCCGCAACCGATTTCCAAGGTGATACCGTCTTGAATGTAACCGCGATAATAGTCCACTTCTTTTTGATCTTTTTTGATCTAGCCTGCCATACCAACTGGTGGCATACAAATCCGAAATCAATTCAGAATAGACGGGTGGTTCATCTTGAGAAGTCTTGTCAGAAGGAAGATATTTAAAAATTTCTTGTGTCATTTTTAATTGACGGCCTTTTTAGGAGAAAAATCGTTTGTCCAGGTTCCTATGCTCCAGTGCTCATCGTGATAGATAAGTATCTAAATTAATTGATATAAATTAGCTTTTAAATCCTTTTTTATATACAATCCTTGTAGTTATCTTTTTGATGGTTTTTGGAGTATCTATTTTGAGGGCCATAAAAGACTTTGGAAGTTTTAAAATTAAAATATGGCCCCCAAAACAAAATGTTGCGCTGCCCACTGGGTTATTCACACTGTTTGGTATTGAGGGTTAAAGAGCGATAGACTGCATATGTACTTGTTTTCGCCCGATAGGCTTTTCGGATAGCTTCTTAGTACAAATCGTTTTCGAGTGCCAAACCTACGGTAGTGACTTGTTCTAACGCATAATCAATCTCGGTTTCATGAATATCCGGATTGAGGATATTCATGCGTAAAAATCCCACACCATTGACGGTAGAGTAATTTAAAAAAGTGTTGCCTTGTCTTATCAGACGTTCTTTAAGATCACGATTGAATGGATTCAGATTAGCGGTTTTTTGGGAGCGATAACGAAAACATAAGTTGACAGATTGTCTCGGATAAACAAGTTCTAAAGCCGATGAGGCGTTTATTTTGTCCGCCGCATATTGAGCCAGTTCCCAAAGCCGATTCATTCTATTTTCGTAGCCCAGATCACCATAATATTGGAAAGCCAGCCAGAGTTTTAACGCATCCACTTTGCGCGTGCATTGCAATGACTTTTCGCCTAAATCACAAGACGCTTCGCCAAGATTATGAAAAACATAACTGGAAGCCTTGGAAATATCACCGGTGGTACAACCTTCATAAAGAACACCTTTGTTTTTGGTCAAAATAACCGAACAAGGCAACGGTACGCCCATTAATTTATGGGCATCCCAACTGAAAGAATCGGCTAATTCACAGCCTTGTAGCAGATATTTATAGCGTTTGCTTAGTAAAAAAGAGCCACAATAAGCACCATCTATATGTAACCACAGTTGGTATTTAGCCGCAATGGCGGCAATCTGAGCAATGGGATCAAACGCGCCTAAAACGGTGGTACCGGCAGTCGCCCCGATAAAAAACGGCCTTTTACCTGCTTTGATTGAAAGCTCAATGGCATTTTCCAAGGCTTGGACATCCATTCTACCTTGCGCGTCTGATTGCACTCTGATTAAGTTATTAACCCCAATCCCTAACACATTGACAGCACTGATAAATGAGTAATGTGCTTGATCAGAAACAAACAGGGCTAAATTGCTCGCATTAACCCCCTTTTTTTTCGCCTCAGGGAGAAACTGATTTCGGGCGCAAAGGAGTGCCGTCAAATTGGCTTGAGTGCCACCGGTTAAAAAAATACCATCTCCTTGCTTAAAGCCGACGATTTGTGCCATTTTTTGGATTAACGCATTTTCAATCACGGTTGCCGCCGGCGTACCCACGTAAGTCGCCATTGAGGTATTGGTGACAGCCGCTAATATTTCTCCCATGAGACTGGGGATGGAATAAGCGGCATAAGATTTTCCAAAAAATTGTGGATGAATGGTGCGGACACAGTTTTGCAAATAAGATTGAATGTTCAACAATAACGCTTTCTCAGAAACACCTTGTTGTCCAATCTCGGTATCAAGTGCTTTTTCCAGTGATTGATAATCCTGATAATTTAATACTTTATTCTCTTCAAGTGGATTTTCTTGAAGATAGTTAAGCATTAAATCCAAAAAATCTCTCAGTAATTCGTGTTCCTTGGATGTCATCATGTTAACCAGCGATAAATTGGTTTATGCAAGTTGTCAAACGGCTAATGATCTGATCAGCTTGTTCTTGCGTCAAAATTAAAGGCGGAAGCAAACGTACCATGCGTTGATCTGTCACATTAAACAGTAAACCTTGTTCTAATCCGAACTTTCTCAGTTCAGCCGCAGGGCGATCTAACTCAATCGCAATCATTAACCCTTTGCCGCGAATGCCGGTGACGATGGGTTTGGCCGCTAAAGCTTCACGCAAACCATCAAGCAAGTATTCGCCCATTTTTGTGGCATTGTTCAACAAATTTTCTTTTTCAATGGTTTGCAATACAGTCAGTGCGACATGCGTCGCAAAGGGATTACCGCCGAGAGTTGAACCATGTTGCCCCGGTTGTAAAAGCCCTTTGGCAGCACCGCGGACGAGACACGCGCCAATCGGTATGCCATTGCCAAGTGCTTTGGCTAAACATAAGACCTCAGGCACAATATTGTCGTGTTGATAGGCAAACAGTTTACCGGTATGGCCAATTCCTGTCTGCACTTCATCAAGCATCATTAAGCAAGCGTGTTGATCACAGAGTTGCCGAATGGTTTTAAGATAACCCGGTTCTGGCACGATAATGCCGGCATTACCTTGAATCGGCTCTAACAGAATGGCGACAACCTCGGGGTTGTTCTGAATCACTTGCTCAATCGCCGATGTATCATTATAAGGTACCCGAATAAATCCGGGTACGACGGGTTCAAAACCGACGTGAATTTTTGGATTAGACGCACTTAATGCGCCAAGGGTTCTGCCATGAAAACCTTTTTCCATCACAATAATTTGAGGACAGTTGATACCCTTGCTATGACCATATAATCTGGCTATTTTAATAGCCAGTTCATTCGCCTCCGCGCCGGAATGATTAAAAAAACCTTTTGTTGAAAAAGTATAATAATATAATAAGCCATATAGTGGTACTTTTCTAGAATTTCAATAATAAGTAGCTAACAACGAGTATATAATATGACAAGAGAAACATACACCAAAGAAACCGGAAGATTGAAAGAAATCAAGCAAATTGCAAATAAAAGTCTTACTCTTCCTTTTGAGAAAGAAACTTATGCAGAGTTACTGGCAGACAAATTGGCATTTAAAGCCTTTCTTGTCGAACAAATTAAGGCACATCCGGAATTGTTCCCTGACACTATTCACCAACAAGGGTTCCGATTATTTGGTTTTGTTCCTGAATCAGTCAAACAAGGGCTACGACTTAGACGTATTCAAACAATTGCAGACAACCAAGTCTGGCAAATTAAACTGACTGAAGTAATGCCTTATATGACAATGGATACAAATACGGCACAGAATATCCTCTTTTTGTCAAGATGGGCACCTAATTGGACCTTAAGTCAGGTATTTGAGAAAGACGAAATGACTATAGAGCGGCTCAAAACCCAGATGGGGCGATATAACATGGTTGGAACAACTGTTAAAGATGTTGATTCAATACCAAAAGATGTAGCAGTAGATGAAAAACATTGTTGGATTTCGGGTGAGAAAGCATACATTGCTACTACAGTGGCAGAAAACGGTTATTTGGGAGCATCTATTAGTCCTAGTGTTGAGGAAGAGGACTTAACAGCTAGTTATGGTCAATTCAAGCAAGAAGCACAACAAGTTCAGCCTACCTATCAACCAAAGACAGTAAATACTGATGGGTTTAAATCTACTATGAATGCTTGGAAAAACCTTTTCCCTTTTATCATCATTATCCAATGTTTTTTTCATGCTATCCTGAACATAAAGAAATCCTGACTAAAACTTTTTTTGTTGAAAAATGTAGATGTCCTGTTTTGAAGTCGCTATCAGCATATTTTGCAACCAACAATCATGATATCTAAATCCATTTAATCGTTCAAATGGTGAAGCTTGCCCATAATGTTTTCTTACGGTGATTGGACACGAGGGTCTAAAATTGTGAATCAAACAGAACGCTCTCACCCCTTTTTCGGCTGACATGATGTTGCCATGGAACCATTTTTTGGCAAATAGCCAACGATCCATTGTGTCAAGTAGACGATCAATCATATTACTTGTACGTAAGCCAGAAGGAAAATCATAGGCCTCGATAAACCAGCTTTTCTTAGCACAAAGTTTAAGAAGTTTGGCTTTTAGTGGACTATCTTCTAATGTTTCGGCCCATTCTTGTAACCTAAAAAGCCGCCTTAGAAAAAAAACGTTTCGTGTTCCCATGATAGACATGCCAAACTTTTTCACGAATTTGCTGATATAACTCAAGAGTAGCTTTCGTAGCTGATTTCTTCTGATTGTAACTTTTTTGGTTGAAATGTATAACTGGTTGAATTTTATTGATTATATCAATACCATACTTATTCACATTCAACCCCTTCGGGGTTGGCACGTTGGGGGCACATTTTCCACAGGTTGCACTAAAGCTATTATCTCGCGTAGCGAGTTACTGCGTTTCACATTCAACCCCTTCAGGGTTGGCACGTTGGGGGCACATTTCCCACAGGTTGCACCTGTGGCTATTCACCCCTTCAGGGTTGGCACTTTGATAAGGTATCAACAAAATCCGTTATAGTCAGGAATAATTAGCCTTGGCTCGAAGAAGTTTGTTCAACCCAGCTTTATTAAATCCGGGCTTCCAATCATAAAGAATGATTTTTGCCATTTTTCACACCTCAAGAAACTTTAATTCTAATCGGTATCGGTTGTTTGCCGACATTAGCACCCGTTGTCCTACGAAACCCAGAAATAATCACTTCCTCTGCTTTATTTTACAAAATTCACGCGCAATCTGGCGAAGTTCTGTTAGGCTACTATAACCTGAGCCACCACCATCGAGATGAACATTCTTGAGTATTAAGCGATTACCTTCCTTAAAAAGGTTGGCAGAAATGGTAATATCATCCTTTTTACCTTTGGCAAGTCACTCAATGGCTTCTTCATCTTCTTCAACGATTTTCAGTTCAATAGTCTCATCAAGATTCATGCTCTGTTTTCACTCTTATAATAATCAACAACGTTTCAGCGTCCTTAAGTTCTCCCATCACAATAACGACAAGATTGCATATAAACCGCGGATTAGTGAACTGTATGGATAGAACTAACACCAGCATAATAATGAGTACAAAGAATTGCCGAAAGGGCAATAACTCCCACAGCAATAACTACAAGGATTGCCTATAAACAAGGATGAAAGGAAAAAAGTAGTCGGATGGCTACTTCGTTTATACGGAACGTACTTCAAATCTGTGAAAATGACAAAATGAACTTTTCAGAAAATTAATATAAGAATAATATATTTATCAGTGATTTAATCATTTTTCATTTTTCATTTTTCATTTTTCATTAGTATAATCCAGCCCACGTCCGCTTGTGCGGCACGGAGCGTCACTGACAGCATTCGCATTCATTATCAACCTGGAAAGGGAACGAGAAAAAGGCAAGCCACTGAGAAAGGGTTTTAACGGTTATTAGCCTACCCGACGGACGCTTGCTGAGAAGAGATATACTTTGCACAGCTAAAAACAGCAAACTTATCTCGCACAGCGAATGACTTACTTCGTTTCATTCTTCGCGTAGCGAAAAACGAGGTTCAAATTGTAACCGTGTGCCGTATAACAAACCCCGAAAACCTTTTGGAGACTTTGAGTTGGTTTATTTGCCAGACTATTTATGTGTTTATTTGGCTCGGTTTGGGGGCCATAAAATCTTTTGGATGTTGTCAAATTAGAGCATGGCCCTCTGTCGAGCACAAAAATTATACTTTTTGTAGAGTTTTTGGCGCAGATTCGCCCGCGGGAGATAGCTATAGTCATTCAAATAAATAGACTTTGCACAAATGGCGCTATTTCAAAAAACAGTCGTCCAAACTAACGTTTGGCAGTCGTCCAAACTTTAGTTTGGACGGATTATCGAGTATTTTACAAATTGTAACCGTGTGTACTATAGCAAACCCAGAAAACCTTTTGGAGGCTTTGAGTTGGTTTATTTGCCATACTATTTATGTGTTTATTTGGCTCGGTTTGGGGCCATAAAATAGTTACGTCGGCAAAAGTACAGCGAAGCGAAACTTTTGCCGACGTGAATGTTGTCAAAATAGAGCATGGCCCTCTGTCGAGCACAAAAAGTATACTTTTTGTAGCGTTTTTTGCGCGGACTCGCCCGCGGGAGATAGCTATAGTCATTCAAATAAATAGACTTTGCACAAATTTGTGCAAAGTCCGCTTTTGTCATTTCATTTCAAAAGACAGTCGTCCAAACTAACTAATGGCCGTGTCCATAAAGTCGTCCAAACTAACTAATGGCCGGACTCGATAATCCGTCCAAACGTCAGCAAAGGCATAAATCCGTCCAAACTTGAGTTTGGCAGTCCAAACGTTAGTTTGGCAACGCCCTTAAATCCGTCCAAACGCCAAGAAGGCAGGAGTTAGTTTGGCAGTGCCAGAGAATTAATGGCCGTGCCAAGTTAAAACTGGAGTCCTGCCAAACTAAAGTTTGGACTCCTGTTTGCACTCCTGCCAAACTAAGAGCAGGTTTTAAAAGTCCAGTAATCAATCACTTATAAAAGAGTGTATTGTTTATAAAACAATGAGTTAAGTTGAGTTTTAAAACACGTTCTAAAGTTTGTACTCTTGCCAAACTCCTGCCAAACTCAAGTTGGCCGACTCCTGTCACACTCTACCCCCCATTCGTTCCCCCCATTCGTTTATTGCCCAAATCGTTGTCCTCAATTAACAATTCCGTTTCGCTAATCTGTTTTTTCAAATCGGCCAATTCCCGCTCTTTATCAACCCGTTTCAAACGCAAAATTTCCAGATACTTTTCAGGATTTCGGCGCTGATAGAAACGCTTAAAAATATCTATAATCACCAATATCCTGATGATCCTATTGAAAACCGTCCTAGCACGATACATATTTAACATCCGTTGTAATTTGGCGATCTGAGCAAGCAGATGCTTTAACAGATTTATCCGGCTCAACAGTGCTGCATATCTGGCGATTAAAATCACTCTGGCGAGGGCAAACATGGGAAGGATAATGATAAAAAGTTCTAGCCAGTGTGTTTTGAGATAGTCCACCCGTTTTGGGGCAACCGAAAACATAATGATAAATTCAATCACAAATAATGCCCATACCAAAGCATTACCTATACTCAGTAGATGATATAACCAAGGATGCGAACTTATTTTGGCTGGGAAAAAAATTTCACCAATCCAAAACGGTATCATCAGCACAGAGACGACAAAGATTGGATACAAAAATTGTTTCTCAAGACGCGCATATAAATCCGGTGTCACCGTTTGCCAAGAAAAAAACCACATCGATTCTTGGTCATTACAACGTCGAGCAGCCAAGCGCAACGGTGGCAAAAGACTGATGAAAAACGGAGCGAGATAACTTTTCCAAGTTCGTTTACCACAAAAAATGAGAGAGAAAAGCCTTTCTAAAAAAAAGATCGGCCATAATATTAATAATATTTCTACTATCTGCTGAGAATAAGGTAGCCGCTCCAACCCATCGTCTACTTGCAGATACTGAATGACGATAGCTCCCAAAGACAGAAAAACTATCGTTAGGAAAAACATCAATTTTGCCATAACTTATCAGTGAGAAGTTTAAGTTTATCAGTGTTCAATGATCAGTTTATCAATGATCAGTTGTTCTGTGATCATTGATTAGGCAACTCTCAAATAATAATATACCAGTTTGGCACCTTCAATTATCCTGAAAAAGGGCTCATCAAGTGGGATTCTCCCATCAATTGGTAGCGGCAATCCCTTGTGGTTGCCCCGATGGTGGTTTTGGAGTTGCCTTAGTGATCAATTTAGACTTTGCACGGCTAGGATTTAGCAAAGCGAGATCACTTTTTACACACCTCCTACCCCTCTATCGAAGTGAGTCAAACCGTGGCAAAGCCCCCTCTGGAGAGGGGATGAACGGGGTGTGTTTTGCTTATCAAACTCAAAGAGCGCTTCGCTACGATAAAAAAGCGTCATTTCTAACGGTGCTAAGTATAACTATGATAAATGATAACTAATAACTTACCATTCGCTTAATAAAATCATAAAAACGTGAATTTATAACTATTTGATAAATAAAGAATTGATTTTTAAGCAATTTTTATGCCAGAATTTTAAAAATCCAATGGGCAAGCGAATGACTCAAACAGCCTCGCTTAAGCTTATCGATGAAATTTTCTTCTCCAAACTCCAAAACCAGGATTGACTCATAAACGGATCATGAAATCGCTAGGCTAATCAATCCGTTTAGTCCGCAAATCCGTTGTACTCCGACTAAATTTAAAGTTTTTTATTAAGCGAATGATAAGTAATATACTCAGCGCGGGAACAAACACTTTTCTAATGAGGCTGGTGGGCAAGAAAAAGACTTTGCCGGCCCCCTACTAATAACTTGCAACTAATAACTGATAACTGATAAACTAATCATAGATCACTGAAAAAATAAACTGAGAACGATCACTTCTCACTGATCACTGACGCTTTGCTAATCGGTCTGTTAAATATTATAATGCGCCGTTTGCAATTCCACTTGACAATTAATTAAGGAGATCACGCTTTCAATGCCTCAAGTCCGTGTCAGAGAAAATGAACCCTTTGAAGTTGCTATTCGTCGTTTTAAACGTGCCTGTGAAAAGGCCGGGATTTTAGCCGAAGTCCATCGTCGTGAATTTTACGAAAAACCCACCACCATCCGCAAACGTAAAGCGGCGGCCGCTGTCAAACGGCACATGAAAAAACGCTATCGTGAGATGTTGCGCCGAGAACGTCGCCACTGAGTTTGTCCGTCTCAATAGATGAAAGATGAGGCCTAAAGATTGAAAACCTTAGTGCTTTGCTACGCTTGCGGAGCTTTGCACTCAGGTTAGCTTGAAATCTTTTTAAAAAGTTACCGTTCACCGTTTTCAGTATATCTTGTCGATTATTTCCACCCTTAGGTGGATGCCAATTGAAAAACCACTATGTCTGACTCTCTCAAACAAAGAATTCAAAATGATATGAAGTCCGCCATGCGTGCTAAAGAAAAGCAACGCTTGGGCGCGATACGTTTGATTACTGCTGCGATTAAACAACGGGAAGTGGATGAGCGTATTAGTTTGGATGACGCGCAAGTGATAGCCGTGCTGGATAAAATGCTCAAGCAGCGGCGCGATTCTTTAGCGCAGTACGAAAAAGCCGACCGCCAAGATTTAGCAGAACAAGAAGCTTTTGAAATCAAACTCATACAAGAATACCTGCCACAACCTTTGAGCGAAGCCGAACTGGCTGATTTGATTGAAGCCGCCATAAAAGAAACCGGCGCAAGTTCCGTCAAGCAATTGGGCAAAGTCATGGGACACCTCAAGCCCAAAGTGCAAGGGCGTGCCGATATGAGGGCACTCAGTGCTTCTATCAAACAACGCTTGTCTTAGTGAACAGTTATCAGTCTATAGACTGCATAAGATCACAGCGAAGCGAGATAACTTTTAAAAAACACACCGCCGCCCGTCGCTGCGTTTTTCCGTTGCCGAAAAATTCTTGCCTCGATCCCTCTATCGAGGTGAAAAAAGTCAAGTCGGTGATTCACCTGGGATACAGTGAAAAGTGTAAGTTTTCACTGATCAGTTTATTCTTCGCGGAGCGAGAACATTGATGAGCTAGACAAAAGTTTTTCATTTTTTTCATCAAAACAACTTTTGCTGAGCGCGGTGTGTAATATAAGTTATTCCAAACAACGGCCGACGAGCCTCCCAAACCTTAAGATAGGGACGAAAATTTAAAAAGCCTGAGAAAACAGTGAACAGTGAACAGTGAACAGTGATCACTGAAAACTGTGAACGATCACTTCTCACTGAAAAACTGTGAACGATAAAACTGATAACTGAAAAATGAGTATTCCTCGTGGATTTATCGACGACTTGATGACTCGTGTTGACATCGTTGATTTAATTGATAATTATGTGTCGCTACGCAAAGCGGGCCGAAATTACACAGCCCTTTGTCCTTTTCATAATGAAAAAACGCCTTCTTTTAGCGTTAGTCCCGATAAACAATTTTATTACTGTTTCGGCTGTGGCACGCATGGAACCGCGATAGGTTTTCTTATGAACTATGCCCACCTCAATTTTGTTGAGGCGGTGCATGAATTGGCTTCCAGAGTCGGTGTGGAGGTGGTGTATGAGCAAGGCGGCTCAACACCGGCCTCAATCACAGCCTTTGACGATTGGTATCAAGTCATGGCGCAAGCAGCACAGTATTATCGGCAACAGCTACGCCAATCCCAAGCAGCCATAGATTACCTCAAAAAACGGGGCTTAACTGGAGAAATTGCGCGTGATTTTGGTTTAGGCTACGCACCGCCCGGTTGGGATAATCTCTTGAAAACCTTGGGCACCGATTCGGACATGCGAACACGTTTGCTCAAAACCGGTTTAATCAAACAAAATGAATCCGGTCGCCGTTATGATCATTTTCGGGATCGCGTGATGTTTCCTATTTTAGACGTGCGGGGGCGTGTTATTGCTTTTGGTGGACGAAAGCTCTCAAAAAGCGAACATGAACCTAAATACCTCAATTCTCCAGAAACACCCCTATTTCAAAAAAGCAGCGAATTATATGGTTGGTATCTTGCCAGTAAAATCCGCTCGTTACAACAGATAATCGTTGTAGAAGGCTATATGGATGTAGTGGCATTGGCACAATATGGCATCCCCAATGTTGTAGCCACTTTGGGCACCGCAACCACTCATCAGCATTTAACCCGCTTATTTCGCAAACTGCCCGAAATCATTTTTTGCTTTGATGGCGATGAAGCCGGGCAAAAAGCCGCTTGGCGAGCCTTGGAAATGGCGTTGCCATTATTACAGGATGGGCGCTCGGTTCGTTTTATGTTTTTGCCAAAAGGAGACGATCCAGATAGTTTGGTGCGCCACTCTGGCGCACAAGGCTTTGAGACTTATTTAAATCGAGCACTTCCTTTGTCAGATTTTTTATTTGGGACTTTAAAGCAACGAGTCAATTTGAACCATCCCGAAGGAAGAGCGCGCTTGGTAGAACTCGCAAAACCCTTATTAAAACAACTACCGGCAGGTGCTTATCGTGATTTAATGTTACAACAATTAAGTGACTTAACCCGTGTCAATTTCAAAAATTTGACGAGACTTATACAAAAAGGTGAAGTCCCTAAACAACCCATTGCTAAAACACGTAAGCCCGGCGAAAGCATCATAGAATTTTCATTAGTACATCAAGCGATTATACGTTTATTACATAAACCGGCGTTATCTCTTTCTATTGATGACCGTTATGAAAAATTATCTAATTTAAAACAACAAGATATAAAACTATTATTGAATATCATTGAATTAACGAGGAAGAATCCTCAATTAAAGCTAGGAATGTTGTATGAACACTGGCAAAGAACAGAATACGAACAAACCATCAATCAACTAGCCTCGCAAAAATCTCTTTTTGCCGACACCAATAAAATAGACGATGAATTTTTTGGTGCCATCAACCGTTTGTATAAAGATTACGCGGATCAACGCTTGCCTGAACTAATGCAAAAAAAAACCGATGAATGGACTGTCGAAGAAAGGCAAGAGTATTTCAATCTCATTAAACTAATGCAAAAAAAAACAAAATGAATGGACTGTCGAAGAAAAGCAAGAGTATCTCAATCTCGTAAATATCAGCGCTCAGTGACAAATCAGTTATCACTGATCAGTGAGAAGTGTAAGCCCTGACCAATTTGAGGTAAGAAACTTACTCGATATTCTCTCGTAAGTTATTAATACCCTTATGTTCATGCACCTATCCGTTGACAGAGAAAACTGAAAACTGAAAACTGTGAAAACTGATAACTGATAACTGATAACTGATAACTGTTCACTGAAAAACTGATCACTGAAAACTATGAATCAAGAGCAACAGCAATCACAACTGAAATTACTCATTGCCAAGGGCAAAGAACAAGGTTTTTTGACCTATCACGAAGTCAATGATCACTTGCCTGATGATATTGTCGATCCGGAGCAAATCGAAAGTATCATCAATATGATTAATGACATGGGGATTGCCGTGCATGAATTTGCACCCGATGCAGATACCCTGTTAATTTCCGATACCCCCGTTGCTGACGAAGATGCCGCCGAGGAAGCCGCCGCCGCGTTGGCTAATGTCGATAGTGAATTTGGGCGTACCACTGATCCTGTGCGTATGTATATGCGCGAAATGGGCACGGTAGATTTGTTGACGCGAGAAGGTGAAATAAAAATCGCCAAACGTATTGAAGAAGGCCTAAGCCAAGCCCTGTCAGCACTCGCAACTCATCCTGACATTATCGCGGAGTTCTTAAAATACGAGGAGAAGATCGAAGTCGGTGATCTCAAACTCTCAGAGATTATTACCGGCTTTACTGACTATGTTGGTTCAGTAGGGGTGTCTAATGTTAACACTGGTGACGATAAAAATGCCGGCCGCCATAACAATGAAATTGCAGAGGTGGCCGAAGATGACGAGGCAGCCCCGCCCCCCCTCCTCGAAGACACCCCGCTGGATCCTATCGAAGCTCGTGTCCGCTTTGCCCGTTTGCGCGATGCACACACTCGCTTGATGCAGGCTCAAGCCACATACTCTGCTCAATCGGCTCAATATATGCAATTGCGTAAAGAAGTGGCTGACTACTTCTTGCAGTTTAAATTCGTGCCCAAGATGATTGAAGAGTTAACCGCCAAATTACGCGAAACTGTCGGCTTGATACGTAAGCAGGAAAACCTCATTCGGGATATTTGTGTCGGCAAAGTCGGCATGGATAAAAAAGAGTTTCTCTCCTCTTTTAAAAACCATGCCACCAATGGGAACTGGGTTGACTTGTTACTCAATACCGGCAAGCCTTATGTTGATGTATTAAAACAACACCAAGGAGAATTGGTGCGGGCACAAGGGAAGCTGATTGAATTGGAGAGACAAAGCCGCTTGAAAATAGTAGAGATCAAGGATATTCATCGGCGCATGTCCATTGGTGAAGCTAAGGCACGGCGGGCTAAAAAAGAGATGATTGAAGCGAATTTGCGCTTAGTCATCTCTATTGCCAAAAAATACACCAATCGTGGTTTGCAATTTCTTGATTTGATTCAAGAAGGCAATATTGGCTTAATGAAAGCGGTGGACAAGTTTGAATATCGGCGCGGTTACAAATTTTCCACTTATGCAACGTGGTGGATTCGCCAAGCGATTACGCGCTCGATTGCTGATCAAGCTCGCACCATCCGTATTCCGGTTCACATGATTGAGACGATTAACAAACTCAATCGAGTTTCACGGCAGATTTTGCAAGAAAAAGGCCGCGATCCCACCCCGGACGAATTATCCGAGCGGTTGGGGATGCCTGAAGAGAAAGTACGGAAAGTGCTGAAGATTGCCAAAGAGCCAATCTCTATGGAAACGCCGATAGGGGATGATGACGACTCCCATTTAGGTGATTTTATCGAAGATACCAGCCTGCCGGCCCCCCTTGATGCGGCGACTTTTGAAGGCTTGCGGCGTGCCACGCAGGAAATGTTATATAGCTTGACGCAGCGCGAAGCGAAAGTGCTGCGTATGCGTTTTGGGATAGACATGAATACTGATCACACTTTAGAGGAAGTGGGCAAACAATTTGATGTCACCCGTGAGCGCATTCGTCAGATTGAGGCCAAAGCTTTGCGTAAACTGCGTCATCCAAGCCGCTCTGAGCAATTGCGTAGCTTTATTGACTAAAGTTTATTTTCAGTGATCGTTCTCGTTCTCAGTGAGAAGGCGAAAGGTGAAAGGTAATAGCTAAAAGGTGAAAGGGGTAGTCCTTACAAAACTATTAAAAATAAAGGAGTTATCGTGATTAGGCCCATTGAACACAAGCCGGAGTCCAAGATTTATCTTGGACAGTCCAAACCGGTTTGTAGTAGTCGCTTTAGCGATTCACAAGCCGCTCGTTATGACTTTTGTTTACCCGGATCGCTCCAATTCCCGTACCACCCGACCATTTTTTGGTGGTATGGATCCTTCCGCGATCTTGCACTAGGGACTACTGGTGAAAGGGGAAAGGTATAAATCCTTTCCCCTAGCTCCTAGCCCCTATATGTTTTCAGATCACTAATTTGGCGACATCAAAAGGCGGCACATAGCTTATAGAAACTAAAAACGGTCAGAGCTTACATTTCTCACTGAGAACGAGAACGATCACTGTTCACTGAGATAGCAAGTGCGACACGAGGCCGTCGGCGAGTTTTGGTTCAAACCAAGTCGATTTGGGTGGCATAATTTGCTCGGCATCGGCGACAGCCATGAGTGCTTGCAGACTGGTGGGATAGAGGGCAAAAGCGACGGCCATTTCGCCACTATTAACCCGTTTTTCTAATTCAGCCAAACCACGAATCCCCCCCACAAAATCAACACGTTTGTCGCGGCGCAAGTCGGTAATGCCTAATATCGGGGCCAGCATCAGAGAGGTTAATAAACTGACATCAAGGCTGGCTACCGGATCATGGGTGGGAATTTTGTCCTTCGGTATGTTTAATTGATACCATTGTCCATTGACAAACAAGCAAAATTCGCCGCTACGTTGCGGTTTTACAGCATGGCTACTAGGATTAATATCAAAACTTTGTGCAGTGCGCTCCAAAAATTCTGATACACTCAGTCCGTTTAAATCTCTGACAACGCGGTTATAATCAAGAATTTGCGTCTGATTATCTGGAAAAATCACGCTAAGGAAGTAATTATAGGCCTCCTCACCGGTATGCCTTTCCTGATTGGTAGTACGCCGCTTTTCGGTTACCCGTGAGGCGGCCGCCGAACGGTGATGTCCGTCGGCAATATAGAGGCAATCCATACAGTCAAAGGTGGTGGTAATGGTGTCAATGTTCGCCGCATCGTCCACTATCCACAGAGTATGGACAACGCCATCATCCGCAGTGACATTAACGACGGGCGATTGTGCCGTGAGTGTCTTGACAAGTTCGTCTATTGAGGGATGATGTTTATAGGTTAGAAAAACCGGCCCCGTTTGTGCGTTGAGCTTCTCAATTTGACGTACCCTATCGTCTTCTTTGTCGGGACGAGTCAATTCATGTTTACGAATACGATTACTGTTATAATCAGCCACATTAGCAACCGCCACCAAACCGATTTGCTGATGGTTGCCCATCGTCAAACCATACAAATAATAGTAAGGTTGTGCATCTTGTTTGAGGATGCCTTTTGTAAGCATCTTTTGCAAATTTTCAGCGCCTTTAGCATACACGGCTTTTTGATAGGGGTCGGTATTGGGCGGCAAATCAATTTCTGGTTTAGAAATATGCAGAAAACTCCAAGGGCGACCCTCAGCACGTAAACGTGCTTCTTCACTATTAAGCACATCATAAGGCGGGGCAATGACATCAAGAGCATACTCTGGTACAGGACGTAAACCAGCAAAAGGACGAATTAACGGCATTAAAAACTCCTTGGTTGTACTATATAAGTATTTCAGATTCTGAGGTTGACGGAGTCCAAACTTTAGCTTGGCTCGTACAAACTTGAGTTTGTACGACTGTTTTCTTAAATAGATTCTTTGTACCGGACAATTTCTTTAAGTCATTGATTGTCATTTCGACCAACGGGAGAAATCTTACGGCATTGATTGTCATTTCGACCAACGGGAGAAATCTTACGGCATTGATTGTCACTTATCCCGCTTAAAGAAATGACAGCAGAAAAAATGTCCTGTACACAGAAATATATTAGCGCTTCAGACTTAAATCTGACACGCCAGGATTAAAGAGAAATTTTAATTTATCGGCCTCTAATAAAAATTTATCGGCCTCTAATAAATATTAAAAATTAATATAATTCAATAATTTGGATGGAGAGTGTGCTGAAGGTAGGCTTTACAAGACTACCTGATTTTACTATGGTAAGTCAGTTGTTCACAACATTTATTGGATATTTGACCCATGCATATTACTGATCCCGTTTTCAAGGATAGACTGGAAATAAAAGGACACTCTCACTCTGCTAAAAAGTGGGCGCTGGCAATTGGCATAGTCCTCGTCATCATTGCCGGCGTGTCGAGTGCGATGGTTTATTTTTTTCCTAATACCATTCAATATGTTAATAAAATATTGAGCGGTACACCAACCGCCCAGAGCCCATCGACTCTCCCGCCAGAGGCAACACAGCCGGTAGTAACCGCACACGAAGGCGCTAATGCTTCTGCCGCGCCCCCGGTAAACACCCATGAAACCGCACCAGCCGCAACGGATAATGCCTCGCCAAGCGATCACTTGACCGAACCGGCTGCACCAAAGGCGCAACCGGAACCGAGCGCAGTCCCGGCTAAACCGATTACCACTTCGGCGGTTGTGACTGAACCGATTGCCGCAGCGCCGGCTAGGCCGGTTGCCACCCCATCTGTCCGGGCTGAGCCGGTTGCGGTGCCGGTTAAGCCCGTTGCCCCGTCTGTTCCGGCGCAACCCGTAACCGCTCCGACTGAACCGAGTACAGACCCGAAAGAGACCGTAGAACGCTTGTTAGCCAAAGGCAAAAAACAGATTGCCAGAACGCGACTCACTTCGCCCGAAGGTGACAATGCTTATGAAACTTACCAAGCATTGTTAAAAATGGCCCCTCTTAAGGCACAGCAAGTGTTAGACGGTATTGTTGACTGGTATTTTAAGCAAGGCTCGAAGTATATCCGCAAAGGTAGGCTGGCTCAAGCTGGGCGGGGCAATGCTTATAAAATGTATCAACAACTTACGAAGATTGCCCCAGAGCATCAGAGTACACAAACACTTTTAAGCGAGATTACGGACGCACTCAATCAGCGTGGTGAGCGGCAACTAAGAAGGAATCGGCTAACGAGCTCCAAAGGCAAGAATGCTTATGCAACCTATCAAGAAATGCTCACCGTTGGAGCGGATAGTCAGTCCACGCAACGTTTCTTGGAAACGCTTGTTAAGCGTTTGCTTGCCCAAGCAGAGCAGCAAATGGAGAAACGCAAGTACACCACACCGAAAAATGACAATGCCGCTGAGACTTATCAGAAGATACTAAAAATTTCGGAAGATAACGCCGAAGCGCAAAATGGGATAAATAAAATTGCCAACCGGTATCGCAAGTTGGCTCTTGATAACAAGAAATTGGGGCGCTACGCCACGAGTCTCAGGATGATTGAAAGAGGCTTGCAGGTGGCACCTGATGATCCAAGATTGAATCAATTAAAACAAGAAGTTATAGAATAATTGTCCAAATGAACAATGATTTCAGTGATCACTGTTCACTGATCACTGTTCACTGATTAGGTTTTTCACTCTTCATTTTTTACTCTTCATTCAATGACGGGGGGCAAAAATCATGGCTATCGATCCGCAACTACGTCAGCGCATTGCCCAAGCCAGCGCCCGTTTGGTGGTGCTTGAAGGCATAGCCGATTATCAACAGGCTAAGTACAAAGCCGCCGCCCAACTCGGGGTGCCAAATACTAGAGCTTTACCCAGCAACAGCGAAATTGAAGAGGAGATTTTAATCTATCAACGTTTGTTTCATGCCGATACACAGCCCCTCAGATTACAGCAACTGCGTTGTGTCGCGTTACAAGCGATGCGTTTATTCGCCGCATTTACGCCACGCTTAGTCGGCTCGGTACTCAACGGCACGGCGCACCAATACTCTGACATCACTCTGCATTTATTCACGCATACTCCCGAAGAGGTCGCCTTCGTTTTGATAGACAAAGGCATTCCTTATGAATTGAATGAGCAGCACTTTCGTTTGCCACAATTGGTGAACTATCCTTGCTATCGGTTTATGGCTGGCGAAGAACGGGTTGTCTTGGTGGTATTTGGGATAGATGACATACGGTGGTCACCCCCTTGCCCCATTGATGGTAAACCCATGCGCCGCGCCGATATACGTGCGGTGGAAAAGATTTCAGTGAACAGTGAACAGTGAACAGTGATCAGTTTCTTAAAAATCCGATGTCTTTAAGACATCGGATTTTTTAGTGCAAAGTCTACCTTGGTTGTTTTTTGCGAGCTATTTTGTTAAAAACTTTCATACTTGTTATGTAAAACAATGAATTAGTGATTCTAAAATAATCACTCTAAAAAAATATAACCCCCGTAAATTTTCTAACAATCGCCTGTTTAAGCTTATTAAAATGACTCAATATTCTATATCAGAGTTCAAAGACATTATTTTTACTAAAATAAGGCGAAAATACGCCGTGAACGACCTTCTTTAGAGCCGCGTGTTTTGGTTATATTCCTCTTAAAAATAGGGTTTATGATTATAACGGCTACTCTTTAAAATAATAATATAGGCACTATTAATTAAAAAAAGTTGATTTAAAGCTTATAAAACAGTCACTTATATTTTAAGAAGACACAAAAAAAATTCAGACTTTTAGTCTCCTTTGGAACGGAGACCCTCCAAAAAGTTATCTAAATATTATCTGGCGTATTGCATCTATTTTTATACCGTCCCCGATTATGAATAATCATATAGCTTAATCTATTGATAGTAGTGGTACTGTGCCGTTTATTTTTTTAGCTTTACCCCAAAAAAGGGGGGGCAAAACACCGACGACTCAAGATGTCGCTCAAGAGAAATTTCATTTTTACAAAAAAAGTCTGAAACAGTGTTCAGTGAAAATGATCACTTAAACTTCTCACTGACAATAGCCGTGATTTCTTATGGAGCCTTGGCACAGCGTAAACCACCCGACACATTTTATCCGTTTTGGGAAAATTCTTTTTTCATTGATTTTAAAGGTTTTTTTAGCACTTAAGTGGCAAAAAATAACTCACTGATTTTACAAATCGCTGTTCCTAAGCCGCTGTACACTCATTTTGATTATCTGCCACCGGCAGGAATAGATGTCAGCCAATTGCGCCCCGGGATACGTGTGCGTGTGCCGTTTGCAACGTATACTTATGTTGGAATGCTACTGGCTGTCGCAGACAGTACTACCGTTCCCGTTGAAAAACTCAGAGCGGCACGGAAAATTATCGACTCAACGCCCGTGTTGCCAGAAGATAGCCTCAACTTATTACAATGGGCAAGTCGCTACTACCATCATCCCATCGGCGAAGTTATTTCCACCGCGTTACCATCGTCCTTGAATAAAGGCCAACCCGCCAGCATTCAACCCCATCCCGGCTGGAAACTCACGGATGAAGGACGCGCTGTTCAATTGGACACGTTGCCTAAAAATGCCCATCGACAAATCGCTGTCTTGAGCTTGTTGCAACAACACCCTCAAGGGTTGAGCCAAGCCGACATCATTAACCGCTTGTCCGATGTCATCCCAACCTTGCGCCGTCTGGAAAAAAAAGGGTGTGTAACGCCTCAACCCATTGTTTATACGCCCGAAGTCAGTAGTACGGCCTCCCTCACGCCCCCATTGCAACTCAACGCCGCGCAAACGCAAGTCGTCAGCCAAGTTTGTAGCAAACTTGAGCAATTTTATCCCTGTCTACTGGATGGCGTGACGGGTAGCGGCAAAACCGAAGTCTATTTACAAATTATTCAAAAGGTTCTAGATCAAGGCCGCCAAGCCATTGTTTTAGTTCCAGAAATCAATCTAACGCCGCAAATGGTTAACCGTTTTAAAAAACGCTTTGCCGTACCCATTGAGGTATTACATTCCAAACTCAATGACAGTGAACGTCTGCGTACGTGGTTATTAGCCCGCGATGGAGAGGCCCCCATTGTGATAGGAACACGCTCGGCGGTGTGGACACCTTTAGCACGTCCGGGTGTTTTTATCGTTGATGAAGAACATGATCAGTCCTATAAACAACAAGACCATTTTCGCTATTCGGCCCGTGATATTGCCGTCGTGCGAGCGCAACGCGCCCAAGTGCCTATTCTGTTAGGCAGTGCCACGCCTTCGCTAGAGAGTCTGCACAACGCGCTGCAACAACGCTATGAACATTTTCTTCTGCCAGAACGCGCCGGAACGGCCGTACATCCCACTTTTCATATTGTGGATATGCGCCAACAATCTCGCCAGGGCAGCTTATCACAGCAACTAAAAAAAGCGATTAGCCAACGTTTGGCGGCGCACCAACAAGTCCTCTTATTTATCAATCGTCGCGGATACGCGCCCATTTTGATGTGTTACAGCTGCGGCTGGGTGGCCTATTGTCAACACTGTGATGCTCGTCTCACTTATCACGAAACCGACCAACGTTTACTCTGTCACTATTGCGGTGCCACTCGTGTGCTTGATACTCAGTGCCCAAACTGTCAGCATCCTAAATTATATTTATCCGGACAAGGAACGGAGCGTGTAGAAGAACAGTTGCAAAAGCCATTTCCTAGCGCACGAATCTTACGCATAGACAGCGACAGCACGCGCTGCAAAAACGCCATGCACACCATCTTAGAACGCATCCGCAAAGGCGAAGCCGATATTTTAGTCGGCACACAAATGCTGGCGAAAGGTCATCATTTTCCTAAAGTCACGTTAGTCGGGGTTATCAATATTGATGGCAGCTTGTATGGGATAGATTTTCGTGCCACGGAGCGGATGGCGCAATTACTGGTGCAAGTGGCGGGACGTGCCGGCCGTGCCGATGAACCCGGCGAAGTCATTATTCAAACCAATCATCCTGATCACCCGTTACTAACTCGCCTGATTCGTCAAGGTTATACGTCATTTGCTCAAGCGACCCTCGAAGAGCGCCAAGAAGCTCAATTTCCGCCATACACTCGCTTCGCCTTGCTGCGTGCTGAGGCTTCTTCGGCGGAGCCGGCAATGGATTTTCTAAACCAAGCTAAAACGCAGGCGCAGACGTTGAATGGCGACACTGTGGAATTGTGGGGGCCAGTTCCTGCACCGATGCAAAAACGGGCCGGGTGGTATCGCGCTCAATTATTATTGCAAGCCGCGCAGCGCGATGTTTTGCACCGATTGCTTTCTCAATGGTTGCCTACACTCCCGTCCTCAACAAACAAAGTGCGTTGGTCATTGGATGTGGATCCGCAGGATTTGCTTTAGTACCAATGATTGACAATCACAGCAATTTTGTTTGACAATGGCAAAAAATCAATTAGGAAATCGAAGCATGAGTACCAATAGTATAGATAGAGGAGAAACAATCCGTCGCTTTATCCTTGAAAACGTTGAAGCATATCCATCGAGCATTGCCAAACAAACGACAGACAAATTTGGTATCACCCGTCAAGCGGTTAGCAAACACGTCATACTTTTGCTCTCAAGCGGAATACTTGAGGGGCAAGGTATGACGCAGAGTCGGCACTATTGGCTTAAGGTTTTGAACGAAAAATCAATCACCTTATCTCTTAAGAATCAATTAGATGAACAAGTCGTTTGGCAGAAAGAAATTGCCCCGCGATTGAGTAATCTGCCAAGTCGCGTCATCAATATTTGGCATGATGGGTTCACCAATATCTTAAATAATGCCATTGTTCATTCAGGTGGGCAAAAAGTGGCTATTACCCTCAAACAAACAGCCGTTACAACGGAAATTGGAATTGTTGATGATGGTGAAGGCATTTTCAACCAGATTAAAAATGCACACAAGCTTGATAATGAAAAGCAGGCTATGTTGGCGTTGTCGAAAGGGAAATTGACAACCAACACCAAGAACCAGGCTGGCAAGGGTATCTCTTTCGCTGTCAAGAAGTTTGACGATTTTGTGATTGCGTCAGGCGAGACGTTTTTTGCTCCCAAGCATCCTAAAGATTGGAACCCTGAGCCATTACGTCCACAAAAAAATGGAACTTTAGTATTAATGAAACTCTACAACAAAACGGTGCTAACGTCGAAAGAGGTGTTTTAGGGGAAAGGTGTAAGGTGCAAATATGACCTGTGGTAATGGTAAAGTAAAGCACCAACCCCGTAGGGGTTGCAATCGAGACGCTTTAGTGAAACCTGTGGTAATGGTAAAGTAAAGCACCAACCCCGTAGGGGTTGAATATGAATAGCCACAGGTGAAACCTGTGGTAATGGTAAAGTAAAGCACCAACCCCGTAGGGGTTGAATATGAATAGCCACAGGTGAAACCTGTGGTAATGGTAAAGTAAAGCACCAACCCCGTAGGGGTTGAATATGAAACGTAGTAACTCGCGGAGCGAGATAATAGCCCTAGTGCAGTAAAGCGGAAATTCCCATACCACCCAGAAAACCCAGAAATCCGATTTTTCCAAAAAATCGGATTTCTCATGGATTTCTTTGACCGTTTTTTGGTGGCATGGAAACTGGAGCGATCTTGCACTAGAAGCTATTCACGTTGAAAATAATTGTCTGAAAGTCTATAAGTATAAACACAAATCAACAGGCTACCTTTAGGGTACAGTCGCTCTCAGCCAAGAGCAAAAGCGATTGGCAGGACTACAAACGCCGTTGCAACAATTCACGCAATTCAGCATCCGTCAACACAATCGGATTGGTTTTCATGCTACCGCCTCGGCAGTTGGCAACGACTTTGTCTATATCGGCAGCTTGCATGCCATACGCGCTAAGTTTGGGCAGTGCCAATCGCTTTGTCCAGTTTCTTAGAGTATCAACTAAGATTGTACAAAACGCCGCAAGCAGTTCCACTTGGAACGAAGAAAGCGGTAGCGGGTGATTTACTAGTAAAGCGCCAACATTGGCATATTTGCGAAGGGCTATGCTGTCAGGTGTCCGCTCGCTCAGGGCGGTAATATTAATATCAGTTGCCTCAGCAACCAGTGTGCCACAGACAACGCCATGTGGACATGGGAAAAATGCGCCCAATGGGGAAGCTAAACCGTGTACCGAACCTAGTCCCGCTTGGGCAAGCGTGATGCCAGACAGTAGGGAGGCATAAGCCAGTTGGCTACGTCCAGCCTTTGCGGCGGCCTCATCCTTGGCTTCAATTGCTGCAAAAAAGCCATCACGAAAGGCCGTCATGCCAGAAATGGCTAAGGCATCGGTTAAAGGGTTGGCATTGCTAGACACGTAAGGTTCTAACAATTGCGTAAACGCATCCATGCCGTTGGCTGCCAATAAGTCAGGCGGACAAGAGGCCAACAAGGCCGGATCAACAATAGCGACTTGAGGTACAAGGTACTCGTGGCGGAAAGATTTTTTAAAGCCAGTCTCCGCACTTTGCCGGCTAAGTACGGCATTTTTGGTAGCTTCACTGCCCGTACCCGCTGTCGTCGGCACGGCGATAAAAGGCGTTGACGGCCCCTGATAGGCAATGCCTTTGCCCACCCCATCCAAGTGATCCATCACTGAATTGCCATGCGGTAATAGCCCGGCAATGGCTTTGGCAGCGTCCAACACGCTGCCGCCGCCGATACCTAGCACGACTTCAATGCCGCTGTTTCGATAATCCTTCACGGCTTGATCTACCAAATCAGGCGACGGCTCACCTTGCACCGTGAAAGTTTCCCAAGTGAGGCCTTGCTCGCGCAAGCCTTGCTGAAGCGTTTGCCAGTGTGCTGTGGCGCGAAAAGACTGCGCTCCCGTGATAATCAGTACACGTTTGCCGAAGGTGGCAACTTGTGCTGGAATTTCTTTGGTGCCCCCTTCACCGAATAAAATACGCGGTAAGCGGGCAATGTTAAACGGTGCAATGTGCATCATATTAGTTATCAGTTATCAGTTTCAGTCGTTGAGAATGATGCTAAAAATAATTGATCGCCTTTGGTAGGCCGGTTCGTCGTCGGCGACTGTTCGTGTGGGCCAGTTCCTCGTCGGCGATTGTTCGCCTTTTGTGGGCCAGTTCGTCGTCGGCGAGCGTTCGCCTTTTGTGGGCCAGTTCGTCGTCGGCGACTGTTCGCCTTTTGTGGGCCAGTTCGTCGTAGGCGAGCGTTCGCCTTTAGTGGGCCAGTTCGTCGTAGGCGATTGATCGCTTTGAAGGGGCCATTCTCAACTACTGAGTTTCATAACTATTCTTCTGGATAACTCTATTTGTCTGAAAAGATATTATAATAATCCTTTGATGGATTTGTGAAATCGAAAACAGATACTATCCCTTTTTGGGATAATATCTGTCGAAAACGCGCGAGTGTGGAAAAAAATTTTTATAGCATGAAGGCTGATACCGAATGCTTTTAAAACACGCTCTTAAAGGGATAGTATCAGTCAGCTATAAAAGATTTATGATGTGTACCTACTTGCTTTAATCTTCAGGAAACAGGCAATTATATTTTACGCCATCGCGTGGTTTTGCCATCAACATGGCCACTTTTTCACGCCACATCACGTAGTGTAAAGTGTCTTTGTGGGCGGCGGCATCAAAAACCGTCGCGTAAGCTTCATACAGTATAAATTTGGTGGGCTCATTCGCATCTTGCAAAATGTCAAAGCGGCGATTTCCCTTTTCCTTGATAGAGGCATCGTGATTGAGGCGGGTGGCTTCAATAAATTCGTCAACCTGTTCGGGATTGACTTGGACATGAACAAGGGTAACGTGCATTAAAATCCTCCGTTTTCAGTGAACAGTGAACAGTGAACAGTGAACAGTGAACAGTGAACAGTAGTAATGGGTAATTGCTAATGCGAATTAAGGGTTGAATTGAATCATAAAAAATCAATGACTTATAAAAACGTCTTGATTGAAAGTGATTTTATAAGTATTTGTTCATTCTTCATTTTTTCACCACCCAGAAATCCGATTTTTCCAAAAACTCGGATTTCTTTGGATTTCTTTGACCGTTTTTTGGTGGTATAGAAACTTCCGCCTTACTGTACTAGTTAGTTTTGCTTGGCAAGTTTTTGCAAGCGGTGTTTTGGGAATTAATTGTGCTTTCAAATTGCTTTTTCTTGGGGCACGCTTTGGGCGTCGTAAAATGGATGGCTCGCAGCGGCGAAAAAACCACTTCATCGTAGTATCTTTTCTGATAGTCTGTTTTTTTCAGCAAGGCCGCTTGAAAGTAAAACGTCTCGTTACCCGCTGCAATTTGTCGGACGAGTGCGCGGGTTTCTAAAGGAACATCGAAAGTTATCGGGCTTGCCGAGGCACTACGAGTAGAGCCTTGCTTGGGCTGTGCCGGGATATTGTAAGTGCCCAATACCTGAATATCACTGCCATGCAGTACTAATTTCTTTCTAGCTTTTTTGGATTTGGGTTTACGGGACACACATTGGCTGTGGAGCAGCACCAAGACGTGCTCTTCATTGAGAGCAGGAATCCTTGACATCGTAAATTGCAACGTCACAATTTGTTTTGCCTTGGGATCGTCGAAAGCCAGCGATAAAATGCGGCGTGGGCGAGGCTGTTTCAGCTTGACTCGTCTTGGCACCGGACATTTTTGCATTTCGTTGTTAGTTTGATCCACTCTGATTGAGGCAATGCGGACTCGGCGTTGAAGAGCAGCCTGGCTTTTACCTTGTTCTAGTTTCGGAGGGTGCGTCTCTCTAGTTGGAGGAGGTGGGGGTAGCTTTCGCCTAGCGTCTTCCGAGCCTGGGGTGGGGCCACCGGGTTTGGTGGTGTTAGCAGCCCATGCGGGGCTAGTGGCTAACAAAAGGGCATAAGCCGCAGCGGAATTTTTGATGTTGTCTGAGTTTTTCATAGATTTATCTCGTTGTTATAAAAAAACCTCGTTTGAACACCAAAGAAATCCGATTTTTCCAAAAAATAGGATTTCTCCAGGGCCAAAAACTGATCACTGACAACTGATCACTGTTCAATGAAAAAAACTTTTGTATTTTATCACTTAATGATAAATCCTAAAACAACCAAGACTTCCAAATCAGTTCTGTTCATTGAACACTGATCACTTTACATGTTGGAATACAAGGCTTACCTTGGCAGCTGTCAAACGACTCCTGCCAAACTCCTGATTGACTGAAAACTGATCACTGTTCACTGTTCACTGTTCACTGAACATCGTCGATTGTGTCGCTAAGTTTGAGCGTAGGATGGGTTGGAGATCGGAAAGATGCTCCATTGGATTTTCGCCTTCTTTCACGTAAAGCCCGTATAAAACATATTCTCCGCCCATGCCAGGGATGACTTGAAATTCTAGCAAACGAGTGGTAGTCTCGGTGCTTGGTAAGGAATTCTTAAAAGCTTGAGGTTTCAGGGCGAATGGCATTTGCGGTAAAAGTGTTCTAAAGAATAATTCACCGGTAGGGATTTGAATAGCAACCCATAAATCAACGCGTTCTCTGGAATTTCTTGGTACGATTTCTACCAAGTCTACCACGATAATGTCGCCAACTTCATAGAAGTCTTCTAAGCCTTCAAACGCTATTTGTGGGGTGTCTGTTATCGTGATAGTCACGTTGTTGGATGAGGTATTGTCTTCGTCATCGGTGACGGTGAGCGATAGTCTGTAGTTAGCCGCTTTGTCAAAGGTTAAAGTGGCGGTTTCGCCAGAAGCCGTCAGAGTATTTTTGCCATCGGTTGCCTTCCAGCGATAGGTAACGAGAGTCCCGCCGTCTGGATCGAAAGACAGGCCCCCATCCAATGCAACTGTCAGCGGCGCGATGCCTGATAGCGGCGAGGCTTGAAGTTTGGCAACGGGTGGTATTTCTTTTTCGACAGTTATCGTTTGAGTGGCTTTGTCGCTTTGTAGTTCGTCATTGTCTGTGACGACAAGGTTTATTTGGTAAGTGCCAGGCTCACCGAAGATAATGCTTTTAGTACGGCCGATGGCCTGTTGTCCATCGGAAATTGTCCACCGATAGTCTGTGATTCGGCCATCTGTGTCAACAGAGTCGCTACTGTCTAGTTGCACAGTCAGTGGTGCAAAGCCCGTCAGCGGGGAGACTTTGAGCTTGGCAACGGGCGCGTCGCCTGTGACTGTTACCGTTTTTTCGGCCGTTGCTGTTGCGCCGTCATTGTCCGTTACTGTTAAGGTTATTGTTTGTTCGCCCACCGTCGTTAAGATGAAATTTGTTTTTTCACCCGATAGGGTTTTGCCGCTAGAGGATTTCCATTCCCAACTAACAATGTTGCCATCTTTATCAAAGGATTGGCTGGCATCTAAATGCACTGTAAGTGGCTTTTTGCCTTCGGTGGGTGATACAGTGAAAGTCGCCACTGGCGGTATTTTTTTGCCAAAGCTCACGGTTTTTTTGGCCGTGGCGGTGGCATTCGAGTTGTCGGTGACAGTCAAAGTGATGGTGTATTTGCCTTCATTTTGGACCGTCATTTGGGCGGTTTTACCCGTCGCCGTTTGGCCGTCAGAAGATGACCATTGGTAACTTGTAATGGTGCCATCGCTGTCAACCGAGGCGCTGCCATCTAAGTCGATACTCAAAGGCGCTTTGCCTTGTTCTGGCGAGAGCGTAAAGACCGCTTTGGGGGGCTGATTAACCACAATCTTTTTTTCAAAGGCATCTGTTCGGTTGAGGCCGTCTGTGACGGTGAGGGTAATGGTGTATGTGCCGCTTTTGTCAAAGGTTAAATCGACTTGTTTACCCGTCATGGTTTTACCATGAGATGTTGACCATTGGTAGTTGAGCATTTGGCCCAATGATTGACTTGCATCTAATATTATGGTAACGGGTGCGGTACCTGTGCTGGGAGAAACGCTAAAGGCCGCGGTGGGCGGTAAGTCAATTTTCCAAAGTTTAAGGGTTTTATCCCGGCTCCCAGAAATGGCGGTGCTACCATCGGGGGAAAAGGCGACAGAGTAAACCCAATCGGTATGTCCTTGGAAAGTGCCAAGGTTTTGTCTGGTTTTTATATCCCATAACTTGATTGTGTTGTCTTGACTCCCAGAGAGGGCATAGCGTCCATTTTCATAAAAGGTGACCGAGTCAACACTCTCAGTATGGCCTTGGGAGGTGAGAATTTCTTGTCCCGTCTGGATATTCCAGAGTTTTATCGTTTTATCCTGACTCCCGGAGACGGCCGTGCGGCCGTCGGGCGAGAAGGCGACGGTATAAATTAAACCGGTATGTCCTTCAAATGTGAAAAGTTCTTGTCCGGCCTGAATATCCCACAGTTTTATCGTGCCATTTTTACTGCCGGAGAGGGCCATGCTGCCATCTGGCGAAAAGGCTACGGCATAAACGGCTCGCGTATGTCCTTGGAAAATAGTCAGTTTTTTTCCAGTCTGTATTTCCCACAACCTGATAGTGTTATCTTCACTCCCGGAGAGGGCGGTGCTACCGTCAGGCGACATGGCAACGACTCTCACTGACTTGGTATGGCCTCTGAAAGTACGAATGGGTTTTCCAGTTTGGATGTCCCAGAGCTTGAGGGTGTTGTCACGGCTCCCAGAGAGGGCGGTGTTGCCATCGGGAGAAAATGTGACAGAGTAAACTTTGTCGCTATGGCCTTTGAAGGTGCGAATTTCTTCTCCCGTCTGGACATCCCAGAGTTTTATGGTGCTGTCACTGCTGCCAGAGATGGCGGTGTTGCCATCAGGCGAGAATGCGACGGTTTTAACGGAGTCAGTGTGCCCTTGGAAAGTGCGAATCGGCTCTTTTAGGGTCTCCGCCGAGACATAAACCTGACTTAACAGCAATCCCAGCAACAGAGCAAAGAAACTGGGTTTTTTTAAAAAACCGGGTTTTTTGATGTTCACTGATTCTGGATACATCCTGCATTCTAAAGGCAAACGATTTAGGGCCGCACAATGGATTGTTTTCATATTATTATCCTCACATATAAAAGTCATGGAGTCCAAACCTTTAGGTTTGGACAACGTCATGCCAGCCATTCTTCGAGAAAATTTGTGCCAGTCTCCTTCGGTAATTGGTTGTCCAAAGTGAGTTTGATGATTTGACGGGGTTGAGTGACATCTCTCCCCACTAACCGCCAAGAGTAGCGGCGAATTTGTTCAGTGTTGCGAAAACGTTCTTCTGTCATGCCATTGATGTGTAAACTGACAAACCGCTTTTCTCCCAGCAGATAGTGATGCTCAATAAGCGTTCCTTCATGTTTAAAACCAAATTTAACGATGTTTTTTTGGGCAAACTTGTTGTACTCATAGATATAAGAATAGACTTTATGTAAGTGATATGCATTGAAAGCTAAATCAAGCACTAACAAAGTGGCTTCGGTGCCATAGCCAATGGAGCGGTGTTGTTCACCAAATATTCCTATTAGGTACTCAGCACGTTGGTGAAGGGGTGAATAGTCGCCCAGTGCCGCGACTCCGACAGGCCCGTGCTGATCATGTTCTATCATAAATTCCACATAGCCAATCTCGGCCGGATCACTTCCGGCCCGTTCCGCCAAGAGTTCGGCTAATTCTTCTTCGGTTTGTTCGACATTGTTGGAACGGTAAAGATGGATAAAGGAATCGTCTTCGTAGGCGCGTAGTAGGATGGGTGCATCTTCTGGTTCCGTTTGGCGCACTAGCAATGAGTTGCCTTCGTTAGATAAAATCATAATTTTGGTAATTGGTACTTTGGTTGAAGCGATAAATCGCCTACTACTATACTAATGAAAAATGAAAAATGAAACTATTTTTTATAAGTATTTAATTTTACAGGAAATTTAATGAAATGTTCCGTAAAAAAATTCACGGATTTGAAGTACGTTCCATATAACAGCGCCCAAGTTTGTAGTAGGCGCTTTAGCGCCCAAGTTTGTAGTAGGCGCTTTAGCGCCTTAGTTTGTAGTAGGCGCTTTAGCGCCCAAGTTTGTAGTAGGCGCTTTAGCGCCTTGCGTTTGTAGTAGGCGCTTTAGCGCCTTGCGTTTGTAGTAGGCGCTTTAGCGCCTTAGTTTGTAGTAGGCGCTTTAGCGCCTTGCGTTTGTAGTAGGCGCTTTAGCGCCTTAGTTTGTAGTAGGCGCTTTAGCGCCTTAGTTTGTAGTAGGCGCTTTAGCGCCTTAGTTTGTAGTAGGCTTAAAATGCGATGGTGATGATTCGCCTACTACTAACACTAATAACTACAAGGATTGTATATAATAAGGGATTTTATAGTTTAGAACCTAAAATCACTCTCGATTTGTCTTTGAATAAGCATTTGCTGATTGAATAGCTTTCTTCGGAACGATTTTATTTTCCAAGGAAAGCTTCAATTTTCTCGAATTTGTTCATTATCAGCAATTAGAAGAAATCCTTTTTTATAACAATCCTTGGGCGTTTGGGCGCACGAAAAAACTTGATCATCGAATAACAACAAAAGCGATGGCGAAGAATCGCCTACTAAGTACCGAAGCACATATTATCAGGTATTTTGCCTGAATCAAAAGGGCTTTGCACGTGGGATTGTAAGGGCTTTGCACGTGGGATTGCCCCTACGAACCGTCGTGTCGTGTAGGGGCAATCCTTTATGGTTGCCCCTTCTTATGGTTGCCCCTTCTTATGGTTGCCCCTTCTTATGGTTGCCCCTTCTTATGGTTGCCCCTTCTTATGGTTGCCCCTTCGATATTGGCTTATCGATAAATACCAGAAAATTTATGCTTCAGTACTTACTAACACTAATAACAAATGCGATGGCGATGAATCGCCTACTACTAACACTAATAACAAAAGCGATGGCGATTAATAACAAAAGCGAGGGCGATAAATCGCCTACTACTAACACTAATAACAAAAGCGATGGCGATAAATCGCCTACTACAAACTTACTCACTTAAAATGCGAGGGCGATAAATCGCCTACTACAAACTTACTCACTTAAAAAGCGATGGCGATAAATCGCCTACTACTAACACTTACTTAAAAAGCGAGGGCGATAAATCGCCTACTACTAACGTGAGTTCGACTTATCGGCGATTACAAGTTTCTCGACAATAAACATGATAACTGATAACTGATAACTGTTCAATAAACATCCGCTTCCCCTTTTGGCCTATCTTTAAACCGCCGATGTACCCATAAATATTGTTCTGGGGCCTTTCTGATTTGCGCCTCAATCAATTGATTAATCCGTAACGCATCTTGCACATTGTCACCGCTAGGAAAATGTTCTAGCTTGGGGAGTAAAATCACTTTGTAACCTTGATTATTTTCTAAACGCTGCATAAAAAAAGGCACAACTTTTGCATGGCTCATTTTTGCCAGGCGAGAAGCGGCCGTGTTGGTGGCCGCTGGAATGCCAAAAAAGTCAGCAAAGACGCTGTGCAAATGTCCAAAATTTTGATCGGTGGCAAACCAAAGCGCCTTGTTTTGTCTAAGGCTACGCAACATTTCACGCACGGCATCACGGGGAATCGCTTTTTCAGCACGGCTTTCGCGGCTTTTTTTCATAAAATACTCAATCAAAGGATTTTCATGAGGGCGATAAACGCCATGAATAACCGTGTACATGGTTAAAAAGCGCATGCCTATTTCTAATAAGGTAAAATGGGCACTGAGCAAAATCACGCCTTTACCCGATTCCAAGGCTGCGTGTAAATGTTCGAGGCCATCAATATGCACCAAGGGTTTTAACGTAGCGTCCGACACCCACCACGCACTGAGCATTTCTAGTAGGCCCATACCCAAAGATTCAAAATGTCGGCGTAGTAAGTTGTGTCGTTGGCTGTCGTTCAGTTCAGGAAAACACAATTTTAGGTTAATATCAGCAATTCGGCGACGGCGTGAAGCGAGTCGGTAGGCGATACGTCCGATTTGTCGTCCAGCGGCCAGTTGCCAGCGGTGTGGTAAACGAGTCATACACCATAAAATGCCAGCACCGGCCCATAAGGGCCAATAACGCGGTTTTAATAAAGGTAACAGGATCATTAGTAATAAGTAATGGGTAATAGTTTGTAGTAGTCGCTTTAGCGACTATTACCGTCGAATAACAGCGAAAAAGTTGTACTTACTTCTTCCAATTGATGGCCCCCAAATAAGGACTATTCACGTTAGCGAAGAAACGTCGTGAGCGAGCGAAGCAAGATCGTGCCGTATAACTTTACACTGAATGACATGATCATTGATAACTGATAACTGATAACTGATCACTGAAAACCGATAACTGAAAAATGAAACCTGTGCGTATTTTGTTCATAGAAGAAGATGCCCAAGATTATCTAAACATCCGTCAATTGTTGGATGAGCAAACGAACCAGTTGAACATTGATTGGGCACCCAATTGCGATCTTGCTTTAAAAGAAATTAGACAAAAGCATTATGATGTGCTTCTGCTCGGCTATAACGCAAGACAAGCACAACAGAAAAAGTTTTTAACATGGTTGTACGAATATGTAACTATTCCAACGATTTATCTGACTAAAAACCATGACTCTGTCGATACCGAGTTTATAAGATACCATACAGATTATCTGAGTAAAGAGCAATTAAGTTGGCAGCAACTGGAGCGATCTATCCGTTATCTATCCGATTTGATCGCTTTGCAAGAACGAGAAAAAAAATTTCAAGCTATTTTTGAGAAGGCGTTTGAGTTTATGGGGCTGCTCAAACCCAATGGTATTTTGCAAGAAATTAATCGAACGGCCTTAACATTGATTGGCTCTAAACGCGAGGCTGTCGTAGGTGTTCCCTTTTGGAACACGCCTTGGGCGACACAGTCTAAAAAAAACCAAGCACAAACGAAAGCAGCATTTGCAACGGCAGTGAAGGGCAAGCTTGCACATTGTGAAATTGAGGTACAAAAACCTAATGGGCAAGTGGTGGCACTGGATTTTTCGTTTACGCCCATTATCAATGCCCAAAGAGAGATTGTCTGGATATTGGTTGAGGGACAGGATGTGGGCGAGCGCCGCGCTTTTGAACAGCAGTTAAATCATAGCCAGTTGCACGATCAACTCACCGGATTGCCTAACCGTCATATGTTTATGGAACATCTGGAACCGGCGATTATGCGTGCGAAACGCAGTCAAGAGTATCGCATTGCGGTATTATTTCTGGATTTGGATAGATTCAGGGTGATTAATAGCAGTTTAGGGCATGATATGGGCGACTGGTTGTTGATGGAGATTGCCCAACGTTTGCAGGAGTGTTTGGATAAGACAAATATTTTGGCGCGTTCTGGTGGTGACGAATTTCTGATTTTGCTGGATGATATGCAAGATTTAGCTGAGGCAATTCGTTTGGCTGTAACCGCCAACAAAGTCTTAGCGGGGCCGTTTTCGCTAGATGGGTATGATATCGTCACGTCGGCTAGTATCGGTATTGCTTATCATACCAATCAAGAAGAAGGTATGGAATTGCTACGCGATGCCGATGCTGCTATGTATCGTGCCAAAGCAATGGGTAAATCTGGTTATGCCGTGTTTCGTCATGGTATGCATAATCAGGCCCTATCACGCTTGCAAATTGAAACCTATTTGCACCAAGCCTTTGAAAAACAAAGCTTTGTGTTGTTTTATCAACCGCAAACGGAGTTATCTACAGAACAATTGGTAGGTATAGAATCTTTGATTCGCTTTCGCCATCCGCAAAAGGGTCTAATCTGGTCAATTGACTACGTTGAAGTGCTTGAAGACATGGGAATTATCATTCCCATTGGGGAATGGGTTTTACGGACGGCTTGTAGCCAATTTAAGGCGTGGTTGGATGTGGGCTTACCGATAAACCATGTTGCGGTGAATTTATCGGCACATCAATTTCGCAGTAAACGCCTAGTCAATGTCGTGGCCGAATCTCTCGAAAATTCGGGCTTGGAGCCAGAGTGTTTGGAATTGGAATTAACGGAACGTCTCTTGTCAGAAAATACAGACTCGACCATCAAAACTCTGAGACGTTTTAAAGACATGGGTATTCGTGTCATTATGGATGATTTTGGAACCGGTTATGCTTCTTTGAATCACCTCAAGCATTTTCCCATAGACGGCATAAAAATTGATAGGTCTTTTATCAGCGGAATTATTTCATCGCCGGCCGATGCAGCCATAACGGTTGCTACCATTGACATGGCACATGCCCTTGGTTTAGCCGTGACGGCCGAAGGCGTAGAAACGACGGAACAACATGAGTTTTTACGTGATCATGGCTGCGATTTTGCCCAAGGTTACTTATACGCTGCCCCGATGGAAAAGACGGCTTTTCTGGAATGGAGCAATAAAATACATTAAGAGGGCAACCATAAAGGATTGCCCCTACATTACATGACGATTTGTAGGGGCAATCCCTTGTGGTTGCCCTTAACTTAATGGCATTGGGGGCATCGCCCCAGGTTAACGTAAATAGCCCTTATTTGGGGGCCATCAACTGGAAAAGTAAGTACAATGTGCGTTTCATTATTCATTATTCATTAGTATAGCCATTACCAATTTATTAGAAATGACTAATCACTTACCTTTATTAAGCATCAACAATTTATCAGTCGCCTTTGGCTCAGCCAAACATCGCACAGAAGTCGTACAGAATGTGAGTTTTCTTATAAACCCCACTGAATCTGTGGCCCTAGTCGGAGAATCCGGTTCCGGGAAATCGGTGACGGCTTTGTCAATTTTACGACTGCATGATCGTCACCAAACGAGCTTCCCTACCGGATCAATTAAATTTCAAGAACAAGATTTGCTCCAATTAAGCGAAGCGCAATTGCGTCGTGTGCGCGGCAAAGACATTGCCATGATTTTTCAAGAGCCGATGACTTCGTTAAATCCCGTCTATCCCATCGGCACTCAATTGATGGAGCCATTGTTGCTGCATGAAGGTTTGAGCAAATCGGCCGCTCGCCGCCGTATGCTTGACTTGCTAGAGCGCACCGGCATTCCTGAACCCCATAAGCGTTTTGATACCTATCCACATAAGTTATCTGGAGGGCAACGCCAGCGGGTAATGATTGCAATGGCTTTGGCTTGCAACCCCAAATTATTGATTGCTGATGAACCGACAACGGCACTTGATGTCACCATACAGTTGCAAATTCTTGAATTGCTCGAAAGCATACAAAAAGAATTTGGCATGGCGGTGCTGTTGATTACTCATGATTTAAACCTAGTAAAACGGTTTGCAGAGCGTATTTGCGTGATGCAAAAGGGCCGCTTGGTTGAATCGGCCACGGTAGATAAGTTGTTTGAGCAACCGGCGCATCCTTATACTCAACACTTACTCAATAGCCAACCAGAAAGGATCCAAACGGATTATGATTACACCACCGCTCCCACTCCTTTATTAGAAGGCCAACAGATTCGTTGTCACTTTTCTCTCAAAGGAAGCCCATTTAAACGTACCAGCAGTGAAATCAAAGCCGTCGATGAAGTTGATCTGCAATTGTACCCGGGCGAAACAGTTGGAGTCGTTGGCGAATCAGGCTCAGGCAAAACGACTTTGGGACTGTGTTTATTGCGATTACAAAATTGCACCGGCGCGATTCGCTTTGCCGACAAACGCTTAGATAGCCTACGCACACACCAACTACGGCCTTTGCGCCGTCACTTTCAAGTCGTATTTCAAGATCCCTATTCATCCTTATCGCCGCGCATGACGATGGAACAGATTATCGGCGAAGGATTGGTAATCCATTCTCCTGAATTAAGTCGCCGTGAGCGCCGTGAACGTATCGTCAATATACTCACCGAAGTCGGTTTAGAAGAAGACATGTTATCGCGCTACTCATACCAATTTTCGGGTGGACAACGCCAACGTATTGCCATTGCACGGGCGGTGATTTTGGAGCCACAACTGATTTTACTTGATGAACCCACTAGCGCACTGGATGTGTCCGTACAAAAGCAAGTCCTTGAATTACTGACAAATTTGCAACGTCAACACCATATCAGTTATTTATTCATCAGCCATGACTTAAAAGTCATTCGGGCAATGTCTCACCGTATCATTGTGATGCATCATGGCCGATTTGTTGAATCGGGTGAAACGGAACAGTTATTTAATCATCCCCAACACCCTTATACGCAAACCTTATTGCATGCGTCCTTGTTTACCGCTAATTAGGGAAAAGGTGCCAGGAGTCCAAGATTTATCTTGGCAGGAGTCATTGAGATTGTACAATTAAAAATTACCAATTACCAATTACCAAAAAACGGATTGAACTGAACGATGTCTTACATACTAGAAGCCATCAAAAAAGCAGAACGTGAACGTGGACTCGCTCAATTTATTGAGTATGAGAACAATGAATATAAAAAGAAGCGCAAGTTTTCCCTTCAAACACACTATTGGCTGTGGATAAGTGTGCTGTTGGTAATGAATGTGCTATCATTCACGGCGCTGTTATGGCCTAAAGAACCGCTCGCGCCACCGCGAGTGTACATTGTATCACCTCAGTGAAAACAGACGGTTTGTAGACGGTTTGTAGTAGTCGCTTTAGCGACTCAGACGGTTTGTAGTAGTCGCTTCAGCGACTCAGACGGTTTGTAGTAGTCGCTTTAGCGACTCACAAGCCGCTCGTTATGAGCCTCAAAAAGACTTTTGTTTACTTATGCACATTCAACCCCTTCGGGGTTGGCACTGAAAAACTGATCACTGAAAAAAAACTGAAAACTGAAAAGACATGCATTCACTACTAGAACGCCAATTACGACGCGCCAAATTTAACGACGACACATTGCCTACCGAACTGGCTATGTGGCAAGAGTTTCTCTCCCGTATTGAACGTTCTTACATCAATGCTGATCGTGAACGGCAACGGTTAGAACCAAGCGCCACACGCCCAATCGCCATTCCACCCGAACCACCACCCACCGGACCACCATTGCCAACCGTGATGGCAGCGATGGGCGATGGTTTGTGTGTCTTTAACACTCAAGCACAATTGTTATTTCTTAACCCGGCTGCTAAAAAATACTTGGACGATCAAAACATCAACTTACAACAAACCTCAGTATTGGATCGTTTTGAACTGCATGAAAAAGTCAACCCTGACGTGCGCCTAGCCACATCATTATTGATTCAACGCCTAACCCAAGGATATTCTTTTCACGACAGCAACGCACTTTTGCAACGCCCCAATCAACCACACTTGCCGGTTTCCTGTGTCTTTAATCCCATCATCGAAAATCAACAAGTCATAGGTATCGTCTTATTATTCAGAGACATCAGCGAAATCAAAAATGTCGAAGCCGAGCTGATAGCCGCTAAAGAATCCGCCGAAAAAACCAGTCAGGCCAAATCACAGTTCTTATCAAGCATGAGTCATGAGTTGCGGACACCCATGAATGCCATTTTGGGCTACAGCGAATTGCTCAAAGAAGACCTCGGTGTCTCGCTGGAAGAGTTTGAACTTGAACATGTACAAGACATGCAGCAGTATGTGGGTAATATCCTACATGCAGGTTGGCATTTGCTTGAACTTATCAACAAAGTCCTCGATTTGACCCGTATTGAAGCCGGAAAATTGGAAGTCTCGATTGAAAAAGTCGAGTTGATTGAATTGATTAAAGAATGTGTGGGTTTTGTCGCCCCGCAAGCCGAAAAACGTGCCATCACCATTGAGAATACCAGCGCCAATCTCCCACCCCAGTATGCACTGATTGATCCGGGGCGGCTCAAACAAGTTATCATCAACTTGTTGTCCAATGCGGTGAAATACAATCGTGACGAGGGCCGTGTCAGTATCCACTTGACACAACTCAACACAAAATATGTGCGCTTTGAGGTGAAAGATACGGGTGTCGGTTTAACAGCGGAACAAAAAACTAAGGTGTTTGATCCCTTTACCCGCTTAAGTGGTCTGAATTTGATTGAAGGCACTGGTATCGGCTTAACCATCACCAAACGCTTGTTAGAAATTATGGACGGGCGGATAGGTGTAGAAAGTGAAATCAATGTGGGTAGCACCTTTTGGGTTGAACTGCCTACAGGTGAGATGGAGAGTGGAGGTATCGACGAAACAGAAGCTTCGCAGGGGCAAAAAGACATTTTATTGTATATCGAAGACAGTCGCACCAATGTCAGTTTGGTTGGACAAATACTCAAAGCGCGTCCATCGATAGCCCTGATGTCGGCACCTACTGGCGAAATGGGCCTAGAATTGGCACACAGACACCATCCTGATGTGGTTTTACTGGACATTAATTTGCCCGGCATGGATGGCTTTGAAGTGTTAGAACATTTGCGCGAAGTTGAAGATACTGCCAAAATTCCCGTTTTAGGCTTAAGTGCTAACGACATGTTACAGAGTTTAGAACGCGCCCGCGAGGCGGGATTTTTTAAATATATCGTCAAGCCACTAGACATCAAGCAATTTCTTCAAGCCATTGACGAAGCTTTAGAAAATACCAAATGAAGTCAAATTCGTTCCAAGCGATCCTTGCACAGATAAATGATTTAGCATATTAAAATAATTGTAGTGTACTTATCAAAGCCTTTCTATTGACTTTCAACCCATCGATTCGGTCATTTAGTACAACGAATTACGCGAGTACAACGAATTACGCGGATTAACGAATTTAGTACAACTAATTACGCGGATTAACGAATTGAGTACAACGAAACTTCGTTCTGGAACGCCAAACTTCGTTCTGGAACGCCTATTACGCGGATTAACGAATGGCCGTACAACTAATTACGCGGATTAACGAATTAAAAACGCGGATAAACGTACTCAATAGAAAAATTGACTTTTATCAATCCTTATATTAGGCATAATCGCCATCGTTATTAACTTTCGTACCCGGAAAATGGGAATGCGCCCTTCTTACCATCTGCTGGAAAAAGAGTTTGGCTTAGAACACAGCATTATAAAAGAGCAAATTATTAGTACTTGAAAATGTGAGCTTATGTGCTCTTATGTGAGACAATGTGTATGCGAAAAACACATTATAAGGACACCCATGAATTTGCTTTCGCGGATTAATTGGTCTGATTACCCAGACTGGTATTGATTTATAAAAATCAGTCACTATACTGAAAAAATAGCTATTGTTTGATTATAGGTTAACTTCACGAGGAGGAAATTACTCGAAAAGGATGATAGTTTTAAGTCACAAAATACAGATAAAAAATCCAACTTATAAACAAGAACAATATTTCCGCCAAGCTTGTGGAACCTCTCGTTTTGCATATAATTGGGGTTTAGCTGAATGGAAAAAACAACATGAGGCCGGTAAAAAAACAACAGCGATCGCTATCAGAACAGCTTTTAATGCCATAAAACCAGTTGACGCCCCGATGGTATTTAACGTCACAAAATGTGCGGCTGAACAAGCGTTTAGTGATTTAGGTACCGCTTTTAAGCGTTTTTTTAAACATATCGGAGGATACCCACGTTTTAAAAAGAGAGGTGTGCATGATTCCTTCTATCTTTCCAATGATCATCTTCTAAAAAATGTTCAAATTGCGATCACAAAAAAGAAGAATTAAAACTTTCCGAACGTACTTATCATTGTGATAAATGTGGTTTTTCCATTGATCGTGATTTAAATGCGGCTATAAATATTGAACGAGAAGGCACCCGTATTCTCGCATATTAACGAGTTCTACTACCGGGGGCTAACCGGAAAGTCACGCACGGGGACAAGACGGCTCTGTTTTTAGAAGTACTTCTGGAAGCAACCAGCTTGGTTGAATCGTGAATTGAGCCGTGAGCGATCACATTTGCTCACATATCAAGTAGCAGTACAAGACAAGTCTTGCACTCCGCAGAGCCTCGTCAAAGTCAATGCCATTAAATTAAGCAAGCAACAAAACACCTACAAAAAGTATCCTGATTGTAACGGATTTGGGGGGCAATAAGAATTTCAAAGAGTTACGTGAGTTTTGACCCCGTTTTTTGAGTGATTTTTTCCCGCATATCCTACCTTTTAATGCCTTAACTCCTATCGAGGCTGTATAGGCTCAAACTGGGGTGGTGAGTTGGTAAATTCCTTTGTTTCTAAAACGTGATCCCCAAACAGATTCTGCTTCAGTTAAAAAAAACAAAAGTTTAATTAATTAATCATTAATCATTATTCATTAATCATTATCAAACAGTTCCCCCCAAAATCCGTTATAACGAGAAAAGTATCAATAATAAAGCGCGACAGAGGGCCCCTTACTAATAATTAATGATTAATAATTAATTTTTAATTATGAATTTATGGCCCTCAAACAAGATAGTCCAAAAACCGGCTAAAAATAGCTAAATAACAGGGGCCCGCGTCTCACGACTCTGCCAAACTAAAAAATTTTTGCTCTCTCCATACTGGAGCAAAGTTTAGACGAGTTGTTTGCGTGAGGCGATAAATCGCCTACTACAAACGGGCCTTTTCCTTAACTTAATGTTTGACGTGGCCCTGTTGTACTCCGATTGACCGTTAGAAAAGCGTATAAATAAACGGCGCGACGGCAGAACCTTGCGTCAACACAATCAGTCCGCCTAATAACAACAACACGATAATAATCGGTGCCAGCCAAAATTTCTTGCGGACTTTCATAAATGCCCAAAGGTCTTTCAGTAATTCTAACATCAGAATGGACGCTCCATATGTTGAGGTGAACGGGATGGCGTTAAGTTACGGTAACTCTCCGACTGAGAGGATTTGTTCTTCATGGCATTTTTTCCAAACAGGCGCATGATTGAGCCCATCGGGCTAATAATCAAGTAAAACACGATAGCCAGAAGAAGGCGCGTATTTATCCACCCTAATATTAAAGCGATAAACATCCAACCGCGATAAATTGGTTTTAAACGATTGGGTATCAATAATGCCAATCCCCAAAGTACGCCCGCCACAATCCAAGGCCATAAGGGAAAAGCGAAGCGCAAATAGCCACGGCAAGAAGAGTCCAAACATCCCTGCAAACAGGCCACCCATTATCAGTCCAAATTCACGTAATCCTTTTTTATCAGGAATTTCAATAGGCATTTTATCAGTTATCAGTTATCAGTTATCAGTTATCAGTTATCAGTTATCAATTGCTCTTCTTGTGCCGCCGCAATAATCTCGCCAGAGCGGATTAAGGCAGCAGCACTGTCGTGGTAATAAGCAGAAATACCAAGAATATTCATATTTTATCCATAATGCGAATTAAGGGTTAAAACGACGCGAATGATTTAAAATCAAATCATGGCCCACAAAATGAAAAAAACGCTAAAAATTCTTAGCATTATAACTCTGTGACACTCTGTGGCACTCTGTGAACTCCGTGTTGAAAAAATGGGTTATTTAGACGACCTAATTTGGGGGCCATAACTTAATTTGAAAACCTCCAAAATATTTTATGGCCCTCAAACGAGTTGAGGCGATAAATCGCCTACTACAAACGGGGTTTTTCCTTAACTGTGAGTTATTTAGGGACAGTGACTAAATGGGTATGTATTGCTTGAGCCACTAAGCGATAAGCTTCACTCGTATAGTGCCCATTAAGCCTAAATGGAAAGAGTGACAGCGGATCGGGATGGGTAACAAAGGCCTTCTCGTGTATATCTATGATTGGAATATTCAGGCGTTGAACAATAGACAATACCCGATTACGATAGTGGAAAGTACCCGGTTCTACCTCCTTCGCATATCTTGCCCACGACGGAAGATATACAAAGTAAAGTTGACCACCCCATGATGACGTTAAATTTCTGGCCTTTTCAAGCAATTCTGTAAACAACGACAAAGGCGGAGACGGTGGAATAACAAGCGCTAGCCGGTTACGCAAGTTATTGAGCTTGAATCTCCGCAGCAAATTATATTTTAGCCATTGCCATTTTCTCATTTTCAGGTTTTCCAATAGAAAATCTATTTCTGGTTGTCTCTTGATCAACTGTTGAGAAAACATGTTATCACGATATTTCAACAGAAATGAAGACTGTTGTTCGTGTCTTAAATCTTTTAGATCATTTCCCTCATAATACATCCAAAACACGTATTTTGGCTGTTTTGGCTCAGCATATTCTTTTAAGATTGCAAACTCAACCAAAGTACCACTAGAAACACTCCCCAAGTTAAGCACTCGTATCCCTGACATTCGTAGTTGGCTTGCAATATCCTCCCTTTGTCTAACACACTCGCCAGCGGTAAATGAATCACCCACTAGTACAGTGTCTATTTGTCCTTCATATAGCCCGGTTGGGTTATTAAAACCATGTTCATCGCTCTCGTAAATGGCCCATTCCCCGTTTTCGTTGCACAAGACAGTTGTCTTTCGCGATAGCCCACTCAACGGAAAAATTCTTTTTCCCTCTCGTTCTAAGCCGTTAAATTCTACAAGAAAGGTAGGAGCGAAAACCCTGACGGCATCCACACCTCCTTTCTTCATATCCTTAATGACTTCCCGCGCCTTTCTGGTATCAAAAGAAATTCCCTTTGCCACTTGTAGGCGTTCAGCCCTTCTTAACTTTTCTTGACTGGGCCCGTAAAATAGAACAATTTCTACCAAATACACGGTAAAAACTATTGATAAACCCGTTAGAACCAAATTTATCTTGTAATCTGGGCGCAATTTAAATGCAAAGGAACATATCACAATTCCAACGATGGAAATGAGAGAAACCAAAAAATCATAGTTACTCAGCTCATGGTATCTTAAACTAAAAAAACATCAGCTAATATTATAACGAAAAATAATAGACCACCAATTAGCACAAAATTGGCAAACTTGTTGGCACGCATACTTAATATCCTCTTTTACGACGTTCAAACGGATTTATCGTTCCCGCAACGAAGTTTTCGTCGCAAAGCGCGTTATTTATAAAGAATGAATGATATGTACTGTTACCAGCTATCAGTTTGTCAAAAATGATACCTCGTCTCTTAGTACAACGAATTACGCGGATAAACGAATTAAAATCTATTAGGAATGCGAATTAAGGGTTAAAATGAATCTTCTAAAATCAATAACTTATAAAAACAGGTTCATTGTAAGTGATTTTATAAGTCTTTTTCAGGCTAACTGAAATTCGACATTTTTAATTTTTATATCGATATTCGCATTAGGACTTACACACTGACAACATAAATTCTATTTCATCTCTATCCAAAAAGAAGAACCATGCGTATCAATAATCTCAACCATTTGTGGGTTTTCACTCAAACCGTCTTCAACTTTTGCCAACGCTTCAAAATGTTTATCGCCATTCCCATTCAATTGTGGCGATTGCCACAACGGATTCATAATTTGGCTCAGATGGTAATAAGCAGAAATACCAAGAATATTCCTATTTTATCCATAATGCGAATTAAGGGTTAAAACGTGAATGATTTCAAATCAAATCATGGCCCACAAAATGAAATAAAACGCAAAAAATTCTTAGCATTATAACTCTGTGACACTCTGTGGCACTCTGTGAACTCCGTGTTGAAAACGTGTTGAAAAAATGGGTTATTTAGACGACCTAATTTGGGGGCCATAACTTAATTTTAAAACATCCAAAACATTTTATGGCCCTCAAACGAGTTGAGGCGATAAATCGCCTACTACAAACAAACGTTAGGACTTACACACTGACAACATAAATTCTATTTCATCTCTATCCAAAAAGAAGAGCCATGCGTATCAATAATCTCAACCATTTGTGGGTTTTTACTCAAACCGTCTTCAACTTTTGCCAACGCTTCAAAATGTTTATCGCCATTCCCATTCAATTGTGGCGATTGCCACAACGGATTCATAATTTGGCTCAGAGAGTCGTCTAAACTGATAAAGGCGTTTGGCAATATCACGTCAAACTTTTGGCCTTCTGCTAACAGATAGGCCGCTAATAAATATTGCTCGGAGTAATATTTTTCTGTCCACTGGGGAGGATAGTCAATCGGGAGCCCAATATCATGGAATTCAACCAAAACGCCCGCTTTAAGGCGGGGTAGAATATCTAAGAAAACGACCGTCACATCTGAATTCATAAACACGCGATGAGAATTATCTATAAAGAGAATATCTCCCGCCTCTAATTCGTCGAAAATATCTAACGCCAAATGTTCAAGGGGCTTAACAATGAGCGTATCGCAGATATCCGCCACGCCCGGCATCGGATAAGGATCAATCGCGGTAATAGACGTTCTATTGCTATGGTCATTAATGGCCTGTTTGGCAAATTTGGTAGAATTGCCAACGCCTATCTCAAAATATCTGCTGGGTTTATACTGCGAAATAAAACCATAAAGTGCCACCGCATCTAAGCCGGGTAAACTACCGTTTATCCAAGCCGGCTGATTAATCTCTCCCGGTGAAGGGTGTTTGGGTATAAGAATGTAATTGGGTTTTAAGGCTAAAAAATCGAGCAAAATTTTTTCATAAACGGCGCGGTTTTTATTAATGATTTCATACAATTTTGGATGAACGGGTTTACCCCAACCATAACGAGGTTCAGAATATAAAGGATAATCTAAATAAATGGGATAATAATTATTTTGGTTATTCATAATAAAATTGGAGTCCAAACCTTTAGGTTTGGACATAAATTGTCATATGCAAATTAAGGGTTAAATTGAATCTGATAAAATCAATAACTTATAACAACCTCTTCATTGAAAGTAAATTTATAAGTCTACATTTTTCATTTTTAATTATTAATTCGCATTGTCATGGCTACTACTATATTATGCATTGGCATCGCCACCTTGGACATTATCAACACCGTAGACGGTTACCCCGAAGAAGACGCTGAGGTACGCGCCAAGAGCCAACGTGTCTGTCGGGGCGGCAATGCGACTAATACTTTAGTCGTATTAAGTCAATTAGGGCATCGCTGCACTTGGGGGGGTGTCTGGGTGGACGAGCCGGATGGGCAACGAATTTTGGAAGACTTGGCGTATTATTCCATAGACACCAGCCCCTGTCGAGTCGAATCTCAGGGCAAAGTGCCGACTTCTTATATTGTATTAAATCAACGCAACGGCTCTCGCACTATTGTACACTACCGCGACTTGCCAGAGTTTAACTTTGCCGATTTTGAGGCTATCGATCTTTCAGCCTTTGACTGGTTACACTTTGAAGGGCGCAACGTTGCCGAGACTGTCCGCATGCTGGAGCGAGTCAGACAAATTCGCCCCAACCTGCCGATTTCATTGGAGGTAGAAAAATATCGCCCCGATATTGAACAATTGTTTAGCAAAGTTGATGTGCTACTTTTTTCGCGGGAATTTGCCCGATCCCAAACCGCTGAGGTTTGCCAAACTGAAAAGGTTTTGGCGGCATTATTTTTGCGGACGATACAGCGACAAGCGCCGCATGTCCGCCTCGTTTGCGCTTGGGGTGCGAGCGGGGCTTATGCGTTAGAAACGGACGGCACTTTGCTACATAGCCCCGCCTATTCGCCGCCACAAGTGGTGGATACGCTGGGTGCCGGAGATACTTTTAATGCCGGTATTATTGATAGTTTATGCCGTCAACAAGACTTGGCGACGGCGCTATACCACGCCTGTCGCTTGGCGGGCAAAAAATGTGGGCAGGTTGGATTTGAAGGACTTATACAATTGTGAATTGTGAATTATGAGTTGTGAATTATGAATTGTGTTTCAGGCTAAAGTTTTTCGGAGAAAAACTTTAGCCTGAAATTGTGAATTGTGAACCGTAGGGAAGTCTTGCTAATTGTGAACCGAAGGAAGGGAAGCCTTGCTAATGAATTTTGATAGGCTACGCCTAATCTCTTAACGTGAGTTCGACTTTTAGTTTTATTAGATGAAATACCCTTAGTATTAATAGGTGAAAACCGAGTATTTGTGGGCCATCAATTGGAATAAGTAAGTACAGTTTATGAGTTTTGTTTTTAACTGATTGAGAATTAAGCCATTATCACTAACTAAGTGATATAATTTATAGCTTTATAACCAATTGATATTTAAAGTCGATCTCACGTTCTTATGTTTCTCTTACATATCAGAACCCAAATTATTTCACAGTTCTGAAGTACGTCCAGTATAAGTGGATCAACAAAAAAGTCTTTTAACATAACAACCGGTAATAGTCGCTAAAGCGACTACTACAAACTTAACGACTACAAACCTGACTACAAACTTAACAAGGATAAAACATGGAACTTGAACGTTGGAATGAAGAAAAAGAGGGCCCATTGAGTGAAGCGGCGATACGTCGCAAGCTTGAAGAACGGGGTTATACAGTTAGCCGTTATTTTTATCCACCTGGCACCTATTTCGCGCCTCACACGCATGATGTGGACAAAATTAATGCCGTGCTTTCTGGACGCTTCAAGCTAGAAATGGGCGGCAATAGTGTGATATTAGAAACAGGCGATGCGCTCGCTGTCCCTAAAGGTGCGATTCACAGTGCAGAAGTCGTGGGTAACGAATCTGTCGTGAGTTTGGATGCTATTAAGTAGGTATACTGGACACCGTTATCCTTAAGTTTTTTTTCTCATGTCTTTTGAACGAGAAATATTGAGTAATTTCAAGAAGATTCCTCACATCCTTAAGGAATGACAAAAGCGCAATTGGTGCAAAGTCAAAAATTTTTTAACATAACGGCGTTTGTAGTAGGAGCAATGCGACTATGGCAACGTATACTAATGAAAAATGACTTAATAAATGATAAGTAGATAATTTGGTTAGGAATTTTATTAAACAAATTTTTACGCATTGACAAAAATAATTCAATTCTAATTCAATGAGTTACAAACTATTTGTCAAGTTAAGTCTAACAGGAAGTTACGCCATTAATCTATTGAATTTAAAAATAAATTAAATTTTCAATGCGTCAGTCCTAGCCTTAACTACAATTATCAAAAAAAGATTTAAGTATCCCCACTATTTGGCTACCATCACCGAAATGGTATAAATAACTATCTATAGTCGCTATATTATCCGTTAGTGATAAGAATTGCCATAATGTCCCATCAGTAACTACACCATATACTGTAGGGATGTCATTGCCTTCCTTTTCATTGAAAAGTCTGGCAGCTTCCATTTCAGCTATGCACTGAGCCAAACCACTCCCTAAATCTGATTTTTTAGCTTCAAGCAATACAACAACCGGTGATGTGATATAGAGCTGGTTATCACTATGACTTATTATCGCATCCGGATTACCCGTTAGCCCTTTGCTACTATCAACATTGAAACTATTTTCCAAGAAAAAGCTGATATTAATATGCTGGTTTAATTCCATCAACATAAGATCGACTATCAAAGCTTGTCTTGAGCTTTCTGTGTTTATTCTAATGGCTTTAGTATAAGCCATCTTCATAGTATCTATAAACCATTGAGTTAATTCAGCCGGTTCAACATTAAGATATAACTCATTCTCAGCTTTTATGACTATCCCTAATTCCTTATTCACTTGAACTAGAGTTTTAAAATCACTATAAGACATAATTTAACCTGTTTTTCCATCGTTCCCAAGTTTTACTTCACTGCTATTATACTCAAGATGGGAACAAACTGGACTTTTCTCGTTATAGCGGATTTGGGGGGGAACTGTTTGATCCGACGTTAAGAAATTTATTAATGATTAATGATTAATGATTAATGATTAATGATTAATTATTTAAACTCTTGTTTTTTTTTAATTGACTAATCGGAATAAAAATGGGATCAAGTTTTCTCGCATAAGGAAGTTACCAACTCACCCTCCCAGTTTGAGCCTATACAGCCTCGATAGGAGTTAAGGCATTAAAAGGGTTGGTTCTGCGGAAAAGCAAAAAATCACTCAAACACGGTTTCAAAACTCACGTAACTCTTTGAAATTCTTATTGCCCCCCAAATCCGTTACAATCAGGGACTTTTTGAGAAACCTTTCATAACCCAAGTAGTTACACTGGCTTTAATAATACGCCCCGCCGATCTCATAGAGGTTTTAAAGTTAGCCCCAACTGGGCGATCTTAATATAGCCAGGGCAACGCCCTTGGCAAGCCCCAACGGGGCGATCTTAATATAGCCAGGGGCATCGCCCCTGGCTACCTGGCTACCTGGCGTTAACGCCCCTAGCTTTAATGCTTTAATAATACGCCTTATAATATTAACTCCTCATAAAAATCCAAGGATAAAGAAAAGTTTATGCGTTCTATTGTCACACCAACGGGTCAAATTTATTCAACACCCCTATTCTTGCCTGTTTTTGAATATGGAAATTCTTTTATTACGATTGAACGTTTAAAGAATGAGTTTTCTATTAGGGGTTTAATAACTAATGCTTACTTTCTCTACAAAAAGCGAGAATTTAAAACGGTTGTGTTGGAAAAAGGCATTAAACAATTTATTGAGTTTGACGGCTTAGTCGTTACAGATTCTGGGGCTTTTCAACAATTCTCCGGCCCATTATACCTGTCTAACTCCAAAATTATTGCATTTCAACAAAAAATAGGCGTTGATGTGATTTCTCCGTTGGACATCATCACAACGCCCGGCGATAACCGCACAACCGCAGAAAGAAAACTGAAAGCCACTTTGAAGCGGATTCAAAAAGGCATGTCCATCGTTAATCGCTCAATCTTAATTGGCGTTCAACAAGGCGGGCGTTTTTTAACGCTTAGAAAGCAAGGCTTGGAAGAATTGGTGGCAATGGGAATTAAGTATATTGCGTTAGGAAGCTTAGTGCCTTTTTTCACCCGCAATCATCATATTGAATTTATCTTCAACGTCATTAAACAAGCCAGAGAAATTGTTCCACCAGAAGTTCCAATACATCTTTATGGCGCCGGTGATCCTTTGGAGTTGCCTTTTTATATGGCTTTGGGGTGTGATATATTTGATTCATCTTCTTTTATACATTATGCACGGGATAATTGGTATATGACTCCATACGGGGCGCTCAAAGCCCCTCAACTCACTGAAGGTGCTATACAATATGATTGTTCCTGTCCTTATTGTCAAAATCAGGGCCAAAAAGCCGTCTTGCATGATGTTAAGTTATTAGTTTCACATAATCTTTGGGTGATTTTGAACACCCTAGAAAATGTGAAGCGGCTGATTGAAAACAATACGCTCCTTGGCTATCTGGAAAATGTTATTGAAGTGCATCAGCAATGGTTTCCAGAAAGTCGGCTGGCATATTCGTGGAATTCTATCTCTTCGTCAATGGGCAGTGGCTATTGATGAGGTTGTGTTTCGGGAGGATAATTTTATGGATGCTATGACATTTAGTTTGTAGTAGGCGATTTATCGCCTTAAGCTACAACGCAAAGCTTTAGCTTTGGCTGA
>Ga0190315_1000097_pt1 | contig 51125 bp, 42 predicted proteins | sample 48701101_MG_FD_161673 | JGI IMG/M metagenome (GOLD analysis project Ga0190315, IMG submission 161673) | Hydrothermal vent sediment bacterial communities from Southern Trench, Guaymas Basin, Mexico - 4870-11-0-1_MG | ecosystem: Environmental > Aquatic > Marine > Hydrothermal vents > Sediment ...
TTTCGCTTGGTTAGAAAAATGTCACAGACTTTGGAAAAATTGTGAACGCAAACTAGACACTTCTGCTCAAATGGTGGTTTTAGCCTTTATTTCTTTACTTCTAAAAAGATATTGAACAGGCTCTAAAGCTTCTTTTGGTAAAGTAGTCTTGAAATGTGGTGCGGATGTGATTGTCATCATCTACAATTAAGAGTTTGTATTTTCGTTCCATTGTTTTTTCTCTCCGTTTAATCTGTATAGGTTACGTAGGCTAACTTGTTGATAGTTAATTTTTTTTAGCTTATTCGCTTCTAACAAAAATGTCATTTTGCCAAAACCTCCCAACAATCCAGGTTATCATTTATTGTTGATCCAATATCGCCAAGAATTTGCCCAGTATTGGACATATACTCCAAACGTTCAAGTTTTCGGATTTTAGACCTGACAGGTTTTAAAAACCTGTCAGGTTTGGCACCAACCATTTTTCTGAATTTCTATATCCCTAAAGTGTGTAGCTCTACTTAAGTTATCTTTAGTACAACGGATCAGGGGATTGAACGGATTGATGTGTAGTATATGGTCCGAATCGTTGGTACTATCCAATCAATAGGCCCTTGCCTCAATCCGCTCAATCCCCTGATCCGTTGTACTTAAGGTGTTAAGTTAGGTTTAGTAGGTGGATACGCTTCGCTTTATCGGCACCCATACAACTCCCTATTTTTTCTTAACTTAATGGCATTATTATCCACCCTACGCTGGCTCCCCCCTCAAAAAAGCCCAACAAAAAAACGAGCCTGCGGCGCAAAAAAATAAAAGGGTAAAAGCACAAAGAACAACGTGTTACAAAATCCTGGCAAGCCGCGCACCGTCACTCCTGCTACGGATAGTCCGCTGATCCCTGCCGCGGAACGACGAGCGCATCCACATGGCATCGATGTTCCACGAGCCGCCGCGCAAAACGAAAAGGCTACCACTACTCGCACAACGTTGTTCAGCGCCCTGATACGACTCTTCATAAACTGAACAAGTCCATTCCCAAACATTGCCCACTGTATCGTATAAACCAAATTGATTAGCATTAAAAGAACCTACCGGAGAGGTATACTCAAAATGATCGCCACAACGATAACAATTAGCCTTATTCTTCCCAATATCATTACCCCACCAATACTTAGTTTCTGTGCCAGCCCTCGCCGCATATTCCCATTCAGCTTCAGTAGGCAAACGATATTCTTTTCCTGTTTGTTCAGACAACCATTCTGCATAAGCTACTGCATCATTCCAAGAAACATTAATTACTGGACGATTATCACGTCCCCAACCTTCATCATCTGGTTTTTTTCTATCAGTTGCTTCAGCGAATTTATCATACTCAGTAAACGTTACCTCATACTTCCCCATCGCAAATTCATAATCAATATTCACCCAATGCACTGGCTTTTCATCAGAATCACCACCACCTTGAATATCACCCATTTGGAAACGCCCGGCTGGAATCACCACCATTTCTGGTCCATAATCGCCAATTTGCAATGAATCACGGAAGGAGTTGCCTGCTTGCCGAACTATGTTCTTTTGTCTTTTTTGCTTGATTTCAAGCTGTCTTTTTCGTTCAAATTCAGCTTGTTTAAGTTCAGCTTGTATTCTTTGCTTAATTTCAAGCTGTCTTTTTTGCTCAAGTTTCTCAGCACGATATTCCACAAATGTCGTAACCACCGCACCTACCAAATTCCTTCGCCATCCCAACCATAGCACTCCAAACGCTATCACCACCGCCAAGATAGGTTGCCACAAATGCGCTATTTGTTGTATTAACTCGCCTAAATCTATACTGCTTTCATCTTTTGAACAGGCTCCCATCAAACAATAATCTTGATTTAACTTAGAATAAAAGCCGGGGGCTTGAAATTCGCCGGTTTTTTGAAAGACATCGGCGCGTACTTTAGTGAATAATTGTAAAAGCGAAGAATTAGGATTATCCTTTATTTGTTGAATGAGTGAAGCGGCATAAGGGCTGTTACGTTTATCTTTGCCTTCAAATGCCACTTCGCCTTGATCCGCCGAATACGCAATCAAAGAACCACCGGGGGCATTCATCATTTGTAATCCAGGCGGTGTTGGGCGGCGCGATATGCCTCTTGTCTTCGGAAAAGGATTATTACGGCAAGCATCTAAAATAATGACATTGACCGCATTATCAGCCGCTTCAAGCGTTTTTAATATATTGCTGGCTTTGATAGTGTTTTTATCCAATTTATAACCGTCTTCAAACAAAGCACGCGCTGCACCGATGGGAATTAAATAATTTTCGCCACCTACCTGTATCCCATGCCCGGCATAATAGAAAATGCCCATGCCTTTTGTGGCTTTTAAATTTTTGCCAAACTCTTCAATCGCGGAGTTCATTTCCTGCCGTGTCAAGTTTTGTCGATGTGACACTTGAAACTGTAAATCGCTTAAAACGGCTGCCAAATCCTGCGCGTCATTCACCGGGTTTGCCAAAAACGCATCGCCTTTATAGTCAGAATTGCCAATCAGTAAAGCTAAACGCGATTGAATTTCAGTGGCTTGAATGTTTTGAAAAACAAATAAGCTAATGAGTAGTAAGGTTATTTTTGACATCTTTTTTCTCCCTCCAAAATTTCATAAACCTGCCAGGTTTTTAAAACCTGGCAGGTTTGGTTCTAAGGCAACTCGCAAAGAACAATATACCAGTCAGGGGCAACCATGAAGGATTGCTTGTAGGGGTAATCCCTTGTGGTTGCCCTTGGTATATTATTTTTTGCGAGTTGCCTAATTAACATCAATAGTTAACGTTCCTTCCCCCCAAATTGTCACACTTTGCAATCCGGTGGCAATATTTGCGCCCAAGGTTTCCCATTTTATCGCTTCAGGGGTAACGATGGCCTTAAAATGCTTACGTCCATAAGTTAAACGCAATCGCGCATCGGTACCGACATTTTGCCCTGGTTGCAAGGCAGATCGTCCCTTAGGCAATGAATATAATTCTCCCACTTTTATTTTATTATTATTTAAAGTAATAGCCCATTTATCAGCTACTGACAAGTTGAATAAAGTGAAATAGGCAACCGTGGGAAAATTTTCTTTGGTATTGATTTTATAATAAAGCGTCACTTTATCACCCGTGTGAAATTGCGTTTTATCGGGTGAATCTAACCATAATGTCACTATTAACGGTGTTGGCTGTATCTCAGATTTTGTTTTAGGGGATATAATGGTTGAAGTGGTTTGTTGTTGAGATGCTGGTATTGTTTCAAGTGGTGGCGATTCATCGTTTAGCCACTGTTCATAATGTGTTTGAAAGATCGCGACAACTATCGGCGCAACAATTGATGCCATAAAAAATCCTAATCCGATTATCAGTATTGTTTTAAAGTTTATTTTGTCTAACATCGCAAAGTGATTTTCTTGAAATTAATGGTTAACTAAATTTAATGAGTTAATGCATCACTCCTAAAATGATACTGAACAATTGAATCAATGAACAGTTAAAAACAGCTTGCTGTATTGAGCAGAAAAGACAATGAGATATTTTATAAAAACTGAATTGATGAATATTTTACTGAACTCATGTACAAGCGCTTATTCAATGTGCTTTTTAATAATGGGTGTCCAGATTTGATAACCTTGAGTATTGAGATGCAATCCATCTGCTTGAAAAATGTTTTGCCTCAGTTTTCCCGTTTCATCGTGCATTGCCGCGCTGATATCAATATATTCAAGGCCATCATGCGCCCTCGCATATTCCTCAAGTAGGGCATTAGCTTTTTGTAGCGTATTTTGGAGATGATATCTTGCGAGACTTGGTTTAATCGACAAAAAATAGATGATTGTTTCAGGAAGTGCGCTATGCACTTTTTTGACAAAATCCTGGCAATCTTTCACAAATTCTTCAGGAGACTTGCCGTGAGCGATATCATTATCGCCTTCATAAAATACGATTTTTTTCGGTTGATAAGGTATGACAATACGGTCAACATAGTAAACGGCATCTGCCGCTTGCGAGCCACCAAAACCGCGGTTAATGACTTTTAAGGGAGCCATGTCTTTTTTTAGCGTTTTCCACCCTGTGATACTGGAGCTACCCACAAAAACAATAGCCCCCTTGTGTGGCGGATTTTTTTGAGCGCTTCTCTCAAACTGGCGTATTTCTTTTTCAAAACGATTAGGTTTCATTTGGATATTATCTAGTTTCTAAAAAAAACGTCAATCAGGCCAATCAATTTATCCTCAATAAAAACACTCATTGGCGCAAAATGAGTCTTTTTCTTTGGCATTGGCATTGTGCATTTTGCTGTTGCCATTTGATTGTCATTTTCAAGTTTAGCCATCTGTTCAATTTTGTTGGCACTTCTGATAATCACTCAATGATCACGTTTTTTTTCATCGCTTAATAACTACAAGGATAATAACTACAAGGATTAATAACTACAAGGATTATTTATAATAAAGGATTAGAGCGTCGCTTTGAGATGATTTGTCATCTGATTTGATTAATTAACTGATGTGACGCATTCAGATTCCATAATGTTTGCTTAGCGCGAAAATCCCCTGAAAAACGCACCACTCATTATAGATTCCGCTGTAAGCCGGAATGACATCGTCTTGAACTGATGCGCGTCACATCAGTCATAAGCCTTAAACGTCTTATCAAATCAATTACGGTTAAAATGTCACTGACAAAATGTTGGATAAGAGTTAGAACTAAACGTCTGTCACGATCTTATCCTTTTTTATAAGCAATCCTTGTAGTTATATCTTGTAGTTATATCTTGTAGTTATATCTTGTAGTTATATCTTGTAGTTATATTAAAGAGGTGGAAAAACTTGATCATCGAGTAATCACTTTTTGACCAACAAGTGAGTTATCTCCACGCACGACAATATACTTCTGTTCCTGAGCCTGATAACTTTTCACGCTCACTTTTACCGCTTGGTTAGCTATTTGGGCACTGGAGTTTCACGCAAAAGTTTCGCGTGCGAAACTTTTGCGTGAAACATTGAATGGGATTGATTAAAATCAATTTTGACGCAAAAATAATCTAAAAAAAGTCAAAATTTCAGATTTTCAATCATCTCGACAAATAGAAATTGAAGCTTTCCCACTCAACTACCCCAATGCTAGGCTCGGATAATTATTTTTTTTGGACTCTCTTATTGCACTAGCGGCTAATTCACCCGACAATCAATAGGTTTTAACAATTGAAGACTTCGATTCACTCGAACCGTACTGTCTTACGTTCATTACACGTCGATGCTTGGCGTGGCATAGCTTGTATTTTAATGATTGTCTATCATTTTTGCTATGATCTCAATTATTTAAAAATAGTGAGCTTTGATTTTTATCATCACCCATTCTGGTTAAATTTGCGTACCCTAATTGTCAGCCTGTTTATTGGTATTATGGGTATCAGTTTACAGCTTGCCACAGTTTATGAATTTAATCGCGCTGCTTTTCTTAAAAGATTAACCCGCTTACTGGGTAGTGCCTTCTTTATCAGCCTTGTCAGCTTCATACTCTTTCAGCATCGGTTTATTTTTTTTGGCATTTTACATTTTATTGCCGTAGCAAGTATACTTGGATTATTATTTAAACGATGGCTTTGGTTTAATGTTGTGACGGGCTGTAGCTTGTTAGTCATTGGAATCAACGTACAGCATCCCGTATTTAATCAACCGATTTTACAATGGATTGGTTTAATGACGCATAAGCCGGCTACGGAAGATTACGTGCCCTTATTGCCTTGGTTTGGTGTCGTATTATTAGGGATGGCTTTAGGTAAAATATTACACAATAGCGGGTGTATTTATGGAACGAACCGCTTGTGGGGGCGGCGATTAGCGTGGATGGGCCGACATAGCTTATTGATTTATATGCTACATCAACCCATTATATTGGGAGGATTATGGGTACTTTGGAACGTGTTGGGTGAATGAGTCAAAAAAGGCGCATAGCCTCGCCCCTACAAATTAATAAATACCAAAGTAGGGGTTCACATCAGTGTCAAGCATCTCGTTGCCCAATAAATTATTTTTCTGACAATCCATACCAATTCATCTTGTCAAAATTAATCAATTAGCAGACAAATATTTTATAAATCATAAAGTTAACTCAACAAGACTATGGAAGCCTCACAAATAAAATGCCATCATCACTACAGTAATGGCCAATACGGGAAACATTGGGCTGTCAGACAAATTATTGAGGAATCAGATGAAAACGATCCTGAAACGGAAAAAATAGTTTATAAAATTATTGTTGGCAAAGGACGGCGAAAGACGGCCAGTTGCACACGGGCTGAATTTGCTCAGTGGGCCGTTTATGAAGTGGTTAGAAATGAAAACTCTTGGCATATCAATTTCAATGATCAATGATCAGTTCTAGTGCATTTTCGCTCTAATTTCCATACCACCACCGCCATGAGCTAAACTTCGTTACCTTCGCAGAGCTTTGAAAAGCTCATGGCTAAAAGCGGTAGGAGGTTAAAGCCGATTAAAAACCTCTTTAAAATTCCTTAGTACCCTTTAGGGTATGAAGTAGTAGAGACGCGATGCATCGCGTCTCTACTTGCATCGCGTCGAAACGAGGTTCCTATTTGCTAAGCTATACCCCATTTTCAGTTTTCATTTTAATAAGCTTTCCAGCAGTGCTTTTTGTGAATGCAAGCGGTTTTCCGCTTGATCCCAGACAACACTTTGAGGCCCGTCAATCACTTCGGCACTCACTTCTTCACCTCGATGGGCCGGTAAACAATGCATAAATAAAGCGTCCGGTTTAGCCAAAGACAGTAACTGAGTATTGACTTGATAAGGTTCAAAGATTTGAGTCCGTTTAGCTTGTTCCTCTTCTTGTCCCATACTGGCCCAAACATCTGTGGAGACTAAATCGGCTCCTGTGATGGCTTGTACTGGATCGGTGTGAAGCGTAACATGCTCTTGAGCTTGTTTGATCACTTCAATATGAGGTTGATAATCCGTAGGCGTGGCAATAGACAATGAAAAGTCAAACTGACGTGCAGCCAATATGTAGGAATGACACATATTATTACCATCCCCTATCCAAACCACTTTTTTTCCCTGAATACTGCCCCGGTGTTCAACGTAGGTTTGGATATCAGCCAGCAATTGACAAGGATGGTACATATCAGTCAGGGCATTAATGACGGGTACCTGAGAATAGTGTGCAAACCGTTTGATTTTCTCATGGGCATAAGTGCGTACCATAATACAATCAACCATACGCGATAACACCCGTGCGGTGTCTTCAATCGGTTCACCGCGCCCTAATTGGGTATTTTCCGGTGATAAAAAAATAGCATTACCACCAAACTGAATCATGGCCGTTTCAAAAGAAACACGAGTGCGGGTAGACGATTTTTCAAATACCATACCTAACACTTTATTTTTAAAGAGTTCCGGGCACTTACTCGCCCGTTGCATGGCTTTGAGTTCAATGGCACGCGCAATCAGCGTTTGCAATTCATTTGTTGAAAAGTCCAATAAAGTCAGGAAATGACGGGGTTGTTTCATAACCGGTTTCCTAGTTGCTAGTTGCTATTCGCCATTAAGCATTTACGAATGAATGAATTAAATGGCTGACAGTAGCAATGATCTCATCGGCCTGGGTATCGCTTAAAATGAAAGGTGGCAAGAGGCGGATAACACGTCCAGCAGTCACATTGATTAAGAGTTGTTTTTCAAGGGCTTGACTCATCAACTGGCTACAAGGCCGGTCAAGTTCAATGCCAATCATTAAACCTTTCACACGAAGCGCCTGTACGGAAGCTATGCCATCCAAGGCCTTTGAAAATCCTTGATAAAAACGTTGCTCCAATTGTTGTACACGTTGCAACAAGTTCTCTTGTTCAATGGTTTCAATTACGGCCCGTGCGACCCGACAAACGAAGGGGTTCCCACCAAAAGTGGAACCATGATTGCCTGCTTGAAAAACCTGAGCCGCTTTACCACGCGCCAAACAGGCCCCTATGGGCACACCATTACCTAAGCCTTTAGCCAAAGTCAACACATCAGGCATGATATCGGTATGTTGATAGGCACACCATTGTCCAGTACGCCCCATTCCCGTTTGGATTTCATCCAGCATGAATAGCCAATTGTTTTGATCACATAAAGCCCGTAGATTTGCCAAATAATCGGCAGCTGGAATCACAATGCCGCCTTCACCAGTAATGGGTTCGACTAACACAGCGACGACTTCAGTGTGTTGTTTAGCTATCTCAGCTATTGCATTGACATCGTTATAAGGCACTCGAATAAAGCCTTCTACCAGAGGCTCAAAACCGGCTTGTATCTTAGGATTACCGCTTGCTGTTAATGTTGCCAACGTTCGCCCATGAAACGAGCCCTCAGTGACAATCACAGTAGGCCGTTTATAACCTTGATGATGTCCATATAAACGAGCCAGTTTAAGCGCCGCTTCATTGGCTTCAGCACCAGAATTGCCAAAAAACGCGCTCTCCATTCCAGTGATCCGCACCAAGGCATCCGCTAAAGCTTCTTGATGAGCAATCCCATACAAATTAGATGTGTGCAATAATTGATTAGCCTGTTCACAAATCGCCGCCGTAATAGCCTGATGAGCATGTCCTAAGCCACAAACAGCTATTCCCGACAAAGCATCTAAATAACGCGCCCCTTGTGTATCCCATAGCCAAGCACCTTCACCTTTAACAAAAGTGACAGGCAAACGAGCATAGTTGGACATTAAAGTTGTTGACATATCAGTTATTATATATAGGGTGGGCTTGTTGCCCACCAATTTGCTCATAAATAGAATAAACTGAACACAAAGTTCAAAAGGTTGCCCTAGTTTTTCGATGGGCTTTCAATTGTAGCGAACTTGCACTACTTGCCGCGCATCCAGAAATCAATTTAATTTGTCCTCAAAAAATTGCTGTGTGAACTTAATTTCGTGCGTCTTAGCTTGCATTTCAGGATCAACTGTAATCGTAAATGTCAAGTTCTCTTCATTGGAGAAGCCAAAAACACCGATGTAGTAAATAGCATCTCCATCTTGAACCTCTTTCATTTCGATGGTTTTTAACTGACTAGACAGGTTGACAGCTTGAACCATGACGTTTGCTTTGACAGCTTGTGTCTGAGCAAACTGGTTTTTCTCACCCTTGCGAACAGAGATATTCAACATACCCTTTGTTTTACTCCGCGTAATTTGGTATTGAGCGGCAATTCCTGGCTCTAAAAAACCCGTATTCAGAGCATTGTAATGAATCACATAACCATCGTCTGTCCGGTACTCATTTTCAGAGTCTGCCATAACAGACGATGTAAAGGCCAACAACAAACAGGCCATGCTTAAAGATAAGGCTTGTTTAATCCACATATAAAAATTCTCCTGTTATATAAAGTCAGGTAATCAATCGAAGTCGCCATAATAAAGATTAGAGTCATTCAGTGTCAAGCATTCTTAGTTTCCATACTAATAAATCCCTTTCCTTTGTCTAAAGCTATTAATTAATAAATGAACTTTGAACACAGATAATTCGCTGACGTAGAGACGCGATGCCTCGCGTCTCCAATGCAGAGCAAATCTACGTTTGATGGCACAGACGCGAGGCATCGCGTCTCTACGTTTGATGGCACAGACGCGAGGCATCGCGTCTCCGAGGCATTAGAGACGCGAGGCATCGCGTCTCTACTGTGTCGTCATTTTTAATCCTAGACTTTTTGGAGAACTATTAAACAGTGTATTGATTCTTCTCGGTGGATTGGGTTGCAAATGCACTGTTAATGTTTGAGGGGTTTGGATAAATTGCCGCATAGAGACAAGAACACTGTTATCCAGTTTTAACCCACTTTGACTGATGTCGCTTGTGAGCTTGCTTATCAATCCCTGTTTAAAACTCGCCAAAGTCATTTTTTGACGTTGTGCCCATTTTTTGAAAACGCGATTAACCAATCCCTTATTCGTATAACTGAATATCAAATGGGCTAATTGTATTCGATCAGCCGTTTTAACTAATGAAGCCATTTGAATGGGCACATCATTTAAATCCACCGAAAGCTTTAAATCTCCCCAAGCATAAGCATTAGCCGTTATCAATACTGAAGTGTGCTTTTCGCTTACCACAGCTTGACAATGTACATCCGCCTTCACACGCGCATAGCCTAAGCCACGTAACGCTTTAGGCGTGAGATAATAGGGAGCATAGCCAAAAGCGGACATCAATACGGGTACTGGCGGCGCACTATTACTGATTGGCAACTGTAGCCCTTGTATGACTATTGAAAATTGCCCCGGTAACGTTTTTAAATCATAAAATTGATAGGCCTGATAAAGCGTCATGGTATCAATCTGCACGGGAACAAAGTCTGCTAGGGTTAAGCGCAAATCATTAATGATAAGCGAGCCTAACAGAGAAAGACGGATATCACCATATTCTATCAAAACTTTATCCGCGACTGATTGGATTGACGTATCAAATTCTATGCGTAACCGATGATCAAGATAAGCTTTAGTGCCGCCTAAACACGCTGCTAAAATCATTAAAGCTGTCAAAATAACCTTTTTTAAACGAGACATATTAACTTGACACTGTTTGAGGCAAAAGTTTTTACACGCCAAAATTTTGGCCTCAAACACATTTCAATAATGGTGTATTCAAACTCAAGTTTTTTGCTTTTGAAAATTAAAAGAACAAAATTCTTACGCGGGTTTAAACCCTATAGCGAAGACAGCCTTAATTCGTCGAAACATCGGTATAACGATGAAGGTGCTTTTTTGGGAAAATTAAGTTCTCGTAATGGCTTCCACTGGCACATAGCGCGATGCTCGCCAAGCGGGATAGAAACTGGCCACTAGCCCTAAACCAATAATCAGTACATTAGAAATAACAACATCGGAAAGACTTAATACGGGATAAATCAAGCTGCTTAAACCGGCCATTTCGTAACCTGCTGCATAACTAGAAAAATCTAAACCTTCTGCGGTTAAAAGCAGTGTCGCGAAGCTCATTAAATTGCCGATAATTAATCCCATGCTCAACAAAAATAAAGACTCAAACAAAACTTGGCCGACTATCCAGCGCGGTTTCATACCCAATGCTTGAAATAAACCCATTTCGCGGGTACGTTCAAAAATAGCCATTAACAAGGTATTGACTAAACCAAAAGCGACGGCAATAAAGACGACGAGATACCAGATTAATAAAAATCCTTCAAAAACATTGACGATAACCATGACTAAGGGATTCAGTGTTTGCCAATCTTGTACATCCTGTTCAGGTGCGGCCGCTCGCAACTTTTGCACAACCGTCTCCAAGTTATCACGATCATAGCCAAGTACAGCTAATTCCGAAATTTTATCGTGCATGCCTAGCATTTTTTGGAGACGCTGACGGCTGATGAAGACAAATTGTGTTTCCGTTTCTTCCATTTTCGCATCAAAAATACCGACGATACGAAAACCTCGTTCTGCAATCTCATGACTTTCGTTTTGACTCATCAACACCACGCGCTTACCCAGACGTGTTTCTAAACGCTCAACAAGTTTATTGCCTAGAATAATCCCTTTATCATCAAGACTTTCCAGATAACGTCCTTCTGTAACAGCATCAGCAATAAAAGACAAGCCTTGCTCTTGAACAGGATCAATGCCAACCAAAGTCACCCCCATAGATTCGCGCTCACTACTGACTACCGCTGGCACGCGCACTCGCGATGTCCAACCTTTGATATCAATCTCATTTAAAACCTTTAATAATGGCTCTGTAGGGGGAAGCATACTGTGTTCTATGACCGGATCATCACGATAACTGGGAGCATGAATTTGAATATGCGCCACAAGGTTACCAATAGCATTATTAACATACTGTTCCATCATGCCACGCATAAAGGCAGCAAGACTCAACATTGACCAAACCCCTATTGCGATAGCAAGCAGGATAATGATAGTACGGCGCGGATAGCGCCAGAGATTACGCCAAGCTAAAACAGTCAGTAATTTCATTATTCAATTATCAATTGTAGGGTGGGTTTTGTTCTTGCCCACCATTCATTTATACGCAAAAGTTTGTGGCTATCAACTTTGCTACGAAATCAAAACCACTTCTATCAAAGTCTGTCTGAATTTGAAAAGGCGTATCCACCCTTTTATGGGTAAAGGGCTTAGCTTTTTCTTGAGCTGTTTTTGCATTCAGACCTCCTATTATTGATAATACCAATATGAAGAACTCAAAACAGTATTGTTCATAAACCTTTAACGCTTTAAAATGACAATTTATTTGGAAATTTGTCATATTGTATTATTTTACATAATTTAAAACGATATTTGTACTCCAAACCCAGATTTTATGCGATTACATTTTTCAAGCTCGCTACACCGCGATTTGTGCTGTGCGGATACCACAGTGCATCAAAAAAGTGCAAAACAGGCTCGCTCGCTAGCTATAATGAACTTGTAATCGCACCGCTCAAAAAAACGCGCCCGCCGTTTTAATCTTGTGGCAAAAGTTTTTGGAGCCTCAATTTTGCCGCGAAAATTGTTTTTCATACTCAGTAAAACACAGGGCAACTTTCGCTTGACGTATAAATATTAGCTAATAACTGATAATTGATAACTGATTTTCACGCAAAAGTTTTTGCGCGCAAAAACTGTATTTAGCTTCGCTGGCCTTCGGCTCACGCTAAAGTTTCGCGAAGCGAAACTTTAGCGTGAAATGTGAAACTGATAACTGATAACTGATAACTGATAACTGATTTAGCTTCACTGACCCAACATGAGAATGACTCGTTTAGGCCTTTTTTTAATCCTTCTTTTCATGACACTTTTTATCCATTTATTTGATTTCCAAAGCTAAAGCTTTGGACTACAATAATAAATAATAATTGATAAATAATAATTGATAATTACAAAACAAAATTTTTGCATAAAATAACATTTTATGAGATAATATTCAACCTAAATAATTATTACTAGAGAGTTACAAAATATGGATGAGAATAAAAAACAGGCTTTGACAACGACACTCAAACAAATCGAAAAACAGTTTGGTAAAGGTGCGGTCATGCGTTTAGGTGATGTTGGTGCAACACAAGAAGTTGAAACCGTTTCTACCGGTTCTCTGGGCTTAGATTTGGTCCTAGGTGTTGGTGGTTTACCTATGGGGCGTGTGGTTGAAATCTATGGCCCTGAAGCTTCCGGTAAAACGACGCTTACCCTGCAAATCGCCGCTGAAATTCAGAAAAAAGGCGGATTAGCGGCATTTGTAGATGCTGAACACGCACTGGACAGTCGTTATGCCGCAAAAATAGGCGTGAATGTTGCCGAATTATACTTATCGCAACCTAATAACGGTGAAGAAGCCTTAGAAATCACAGATACTTTGGTGCGTTCTGGAACATTTGATTTAGTGGTCATTGACTCGGTGGCAGCCTTGACACCGAAAGCGGAAATTGAAGGCGATATGGGTGATTCACACATGGGGCTGCAAGCTCGTTTAATGTCACAGGCCCTGCGTAAACTCACCGCAAATATTAACCGCACCGGAACCTTGGTTGTTTTCATTAACCAAATTCGGATGAAAATCGGAGTCATGTTTGGCTCGCCGGAAACGACGACAGGGGGAAATGCCCTCAAGTTTTACGCCACTGTGCGCCTTGATATACGCCGAATCGGTTCTGTTAAGCGGGCAGATGAAGTCATCGGTAATGAAACTCGTGTCAAGGTGGTTAAAAACAAAGTTGCCCCGCCGTTTAAAGAAGCGGTATTTGATATTATCTACGGCGAAGGCATTTCCAGAGAAAGTGAATTGATTGATTTAGGGACAAAAAACGATATTATCGAAAAAGCCGGCGCGTGGTATAGCTATAATGGCAACAAGATTGGCCAGGGCAAAGAGAATGTCCGTGTGTACTTGAAAGAAAATCCAGAAACCGCAAAAATAATTGAGCAGCAAATCCGCGATAAATTGCTGCCTCAAAAAGCTTCTACACCGGAAGCGCCTGCAGAAAAAAGTTCTACCAAAAACACCAAGAAATAATGGATAACGCGATATATAAAGAACTGTTATGACTGACCCATATTCACTCACGCAAGCACGTTGTAGCGCAGTAGAATATTTAACGAGACGAGAACACGCCAGCGAAGAATTACGCACTAAATTGAAACGCAAAGGATTTGAACAAAGCGTCATTGATTGCGTATTAATTCAATTGCGGGAGGATAAGTTGCTAAGTGATGAGCGTTTTGTCGAGAGTTTTGTTCGTACCCAAACTAATAAAGGCTACGGACCTTTGCGTATTCAGCAAGAATTACAAAAGCGTAGTCTTGGCGGGGAATGGGTAAAAGACTTGTTAGATACCAATCACGTTGATTGGATGACACACGCTCGTCTTGCAAGGGAAAAACACTTTGGTTATGGCATACCGCAAAGCCAACGTGAGTTTGCCAAGCAAGTCCGTTTTTTACAAAATCGTGGTTTTACTCATCCTCAAATTCAATCATCATTTTCTTATGAAGATGATTAGTTAGTTATCATAATGGGTTATTGGAAATTGAATATTGGGATTTAATGTTCGCAGTAGGCGATTTATCGCCTATTTTTTCGCCTATTTTAAATGATTTGTAGTAGGCGATTTATCGCCTATTTTTGTGTCCATTACCCATTACCTATTACCCATTATCAATTTTGGTTCACCATAGCTTAAGTTATGACAGTGCATAAGCACCTTGCTCTAAATTTTGTGGCATGACGTTTTATTAAATAGACTTATTACAAAATCAAAAAATGATATAATTTGATTTAAAAATCAATAACTTAGCTTTTAACGGCTGTGTATGATGTCATTTAATTTCAAATATTTAAGTTATTTCGCAACAACTCTTAATAATAAATACCCAACCCAAAAACTTTTGCGTCTGTACTTGATTAGCACTTATCATGAAAAGAAGCCCATTGACACAGGAACATTGCAAAACGCTCATCAGGTTTTATTAGTCCTTATGTTTGGTAGTTAATTTCAGTTTTTTGTTTAATTTTATCATCAAAAAAGTGCATAATAAGCAATAGGGACTAATTGACGACTTCTGCCCAAAAAACGCCTGAACTCAGGCGTTTCAAAGTTTATGAGAAGAGAACGATCCAATTTTTCATATCATCTCATATCATTTTCTTTTAAACTATAGATTCGTCTCTTTAATTGATTGACGTTTTGCAATCTGAATAATTGACCTGAATTAAAAATCTGTCGAGTGTGTTCCAATCACAACTGAATTAAAAGACTTCTCCCTTAATAGAAAACACAATAAATTAAAAATTGACAATTCACAATAGACTTTTTCACTAAGTTTATTTCTTCACTAAGTATCACAATGACTTCTTCACTAAATTTACTTCAGAACGAAGTATCACAATTCGAGGCAAAATTTTTTCTAGAAAAAAATTTTGCCTCGAACACAATTCACAATTCTATTGGGTCATCATTTCAACTGTTCAACCATGAGAACAAAAATATGACTAAAATCCGTCTATTGATGTTACTGATAGGCTCGCTCACAGGCTTTTTTTTAGCGCAGCCTTCATTTGCTGCCTTTGATTCTTTGAAAATCCTGAGAATGACACCCACTGGTGTCGATGTGCCCACTGGGCGGCAAATTGTTATTACATTTAACCAGCCCGTTGTGCCTTTAGGCAGGATGGAGCGCGATACGGCAGAAATGCCCATTACTATCACGCCGGCGCTACAGTGCCAATGGCGCTGGCTGAATACCGCTAGCTTAGCTTGTCAGTTGGGCGACGAAAACGCTTTAAAGCCTGCGATGCGCTACGAAGTGCAGGTTGCACCGGGCATTATGACAGAATCCGAGCAGACGCTGAATGCCCCATTTCACAATACGTTTATTACTGAACGGCCAACGGTCAGTTATACCTCATTTCAAACTTGGCAAGCACCCGGTATGCCCAAAATATGGGTGACTTTCAATCAACCGGTTACGCCTGACTCAGTCGCAAAACATTTGTATTTGCAAAAACCCAATAAAGAGCGTGTGGCTATGAGGGTTGAATTACCGCCTAGTGAGGAAGGCGAAGAACCGCTATCATCACACAGTTCCTCTGTTTGGATAGTGTCGCCTCAAATCCTGTTACCCTTAGATACCAAAATGATTTTGCGGGTTGAACCCGGGATTCAGTCGCATATCGGCCCTGAGCTTAGCATTGAGGAACGCATCTTAACTCGCTTTCACACCTTTCCTGAATTTAAACTCCTTGGAATGGCCTGTACGAATTTAGACAACAAATCGGTCTCTATTCGTTCTGATAAACTTCGACTTAACGATGACAATCGTTGCGATCCATTGCAAGGCGTGTCGTTGCAATTTTCTAGCCCTGTTATTAAGGAAATTCTTCAGGAGCATTTGCTGGTTGTGCCGGATTTGGCAGGGGGGCGTACCGATTACGATCCTTGGGAAAATGTTTCGAGTTATTCACGACTTGACGAAGATCATAACAAAGGTGAGATTTACAAGTTATGGTTACCTGGTACGTTGAAAGCTTACCATAATTACCAGTTATCCATTGTCAGTCCTCAGTTATTTAAGGACGAATTTGGTCGTGCTCTGCCAGAACCGGCTGATATTCAATTTGCGACATCGCATCGTGCGCCAAACCATGTTTTTGAGCATGAAATCTCGGTGCTGGAAAAAGGGGTTGATAGCGACCTACCCATTGTTGTAACAAATTTAAAACACCTTTCCCTTAAGTACCATTTTTTGACCGCCCAAGGTTGGAGTACTCAGAAATACCGCCGGGTGTCAGTGCCTAAAGTGAAAGATGTTGCTTTTAGAATTCCGCTCGGTATTCGGGAGTTGATACCCAGTTCATCGGGGGTTGTGCAAGGCCATTTTACGACTCGGCCTAATATTAATAATCAATATGCCGAACGGTACAACCGGTTTTTTAGCCAAGTCACACCTTATTATGTGCAAGCCAAGTTAGGACACCATAATACGCTGGTGTGGGTAACGGATTTTGCGACGGGTTTACCCGTCAGTGATGTAGAAGTGTCCATGTATAAAGACACTTATGCCCCTGATCAATCAATGCCCGAACCGTTAACGGTTGCCCTGACAGATGCTAATGGGATCGCACGCTTACCGGGAACGAAAACCTTAGACCCACAATTAAAACATGCTTGGGTGTATGGCGATTATCAGAAAGAAAAACGCTTTTTTATACAGGCTCAAAAAGGGCAAGATATTGCCCTGTTGCCACTTGATTCCAATTTTCGTGTCTATCTGTATGAGATAACGGATTATAGTTTTTATCCTGATCAACGTCAGAAATATGGCCATATCCACACTTGGGGCAGTACAGCACAAGGTGTGTATAAAGTCGGCGACACGGTGCAATACAAATTTTTTGTGCGTGATCAAAGTAACGAGACTTTTGTGCCGGCACCGCAGCACGGTTACAGCTTGGCCGTTATTGATCCGATGGGTAAAGTGGTTCATGATATCAAAAACTTCAGCTTATCTGAATTTGGAGGTTATCATGGCGAGTTTTCGATTCCGAAAACGGCCGCGGTTGGTTGGTATCGCTTTGAATTAAAGGCTAATTTTAAAAGTGATCGCACTTGGCAACCGATGCGCGTGTTAGTCAGTGATTTTACGCCCTCACCGTTTCGTGTACTGACATCGTTGAATGGTGAACTTTTCCACGCTGGTGAAAACGTCACGATTAATACCGCCGCAACCTTACATGCCGGTGGCCCTTATGTGAATGCACAAACGAGGATTCATGCCACTCTCAGTCAAGAAAGCTTTGAACCTACTCACCCACAGGCGAAAGGTTTTTGGTTTGATGTCTATGTTGATGAGGTTGATGATGAAACCGTATTCAGCGTGGAAGACAAACAAGTTAATGATAAAGGGCTGTTGCAAACTTCATTTACTTTGTCAGAATCCTTAAAAGTCTTGTATGGTCAGCTCAATATCGAAAGTGCTGTACGCGATGATCGGGGTAAAGATGTTGCAAATAGTGCCACAGCACGTTATGTCGGGCGAGATCGTTTTGTCGGCCTCAAAGAAACCCGTTGGGTACTCACGGCCGAACAACAGGCTAAAGTGTTATTGTTAGTGGTTGATGAGCATGGCAAACCGACAGCTAACAGCGATATCGAAGTCAAGATAGAACGCCGAGTAACCAAGGCATCGCGTGTAAAAGGGGCAGGTAATGCTTATTTAACGCATTATGAACATGAATGGGTTGATGTCGCATCATGTGAAGCCAAATCTGAACTCACTACCAGCACTTGTACTTTTGTCCCCCCTGCGGCCGGCGCTTATAGAATGACGGCCAGTATTAGAGACAGCCAAGGCCGACCCCATAGTACACAATTGCATCAATGGGCGACGGGTAAAGACTATGTCATGTGGGAAACCGCGCCAGGGCATGGCCTAGAAATCGTGCCTGAACAGGAAACCTATAAAGTCGGTGATACGGCCCGTTATCTGGTTAAAAATCCCTACCCAGGCGCACAAGCCTTAATCACAGTAGAACGCTTTGGTACCCTTAAAAGCTGGGTAAAAACCCTAGACAAGACTTTAGAGATTCTTGAAATCCCAGTCGAACCCAACTATGTCCCTGGCTTTTTTGTTTCAGTCACTGTCATGTCGCCGCGTGTTGATAAACCGATTGATGAGAATCAGGTTGATCTCGGAAAACCTGCCTTTCGTATGGGCTATGTCCAAACGAATGTCAGAGAGCCTTACAAAGAACTGGTGGTGGACATTCAAACTGATAAAGCGGTTTACAAACCCCGTGAACAAGTCACAATCAATTTACAAGCTAAACCGCGCCATCCAGAATCAAACCCTCACGCCTCAAAAATTGAATTAGCCGTCACCGTGCTAGATGAGTCCGTATTTGACTTATTAGCCCAAGGGCGAGATTACTTTGATCCGTATAAAGGTTTTTATACGCTGGATGATCTGGATATGGCAAACTTTAGCCTGATGTTGCGCTTAGTTGGGCGGCAAAAGTTTGAGAAAAAAGGCGCTAACGCAGGGGGAGATGGCGGCCCCAGTTTGAGTATGCGTTCCGTCTTTCAATTTGTCAGTTACTGGAATCCTGCCATTGAAACGGATGCTGAAGGTAAAGCACAAATTCAATTCACAGTCCCCGATAATTTGACCGGCTGGCGCGTATTAGTCATGGCCGTCACGCCAGGTGATCGCATGGGTTTAGGGGATGCTAATTTCAAAGTCAATCAACCGATTGAAATTCGGCCAGCCTTGCCTAACCAAGTCACTAGCGGTGATCGTTTCCAAGCGGGCTTTACCATTATGAATCGCACGGATAAGCTACGCGATTTGAACGTCATTTTAAAAGCCACCGGGCCCATTATGGGCAAGGTTGTTCAGCAAAGCAATATCATTCAAGCCTTGCCGTATAAGCGTTATACCCAATGGTTACCGCTCCAAACGACCGCTTCAGGTACGATTTACTTAACGGCCATCGCCAGTGATGCAGAGGAAAAAGATGCCTTACGCAAAACGTTGAAAGTACATCGCCGCCGGCCCGCCACCACAGTCGCGACTTATGGCACCACTCAAAGCAATGAAATCAGCGAGTCTGTGCAATTCCCGACGGACATTCATACCGATGTCGGTGGTTTAAATGTTATCGTTTCACCAACCGTTATCGGTGACATAGAGGGTGCTTTTAAATACATGCGTGATTATCCTTATGCCTGTTGGGAACAAAAACTCAGCAAAGGTACTATGGCCTCGCATTACAACAACCTGCGTCCCTATTTGGCTAACGGCTTAAAATGGAAAGAAAGTCAAACCTTGCCAGAGAAAACGATACAACTCGCAAAAGAGTATCAAGCGCCCAATGGCGGTATGGCTTATTATCTTGCCAAAGAGGAATATGTCAGTCCCTACTTAAGCGCCTATACCGCTTTAGCATTCAACTGGTTAAGCGACAGTGGCTACCCTGTGTCCGAAGCAGTAGAAGATAAGTTGCACGATTACCTGCTAACCCTGTTGCGAAAAAATGTGATGCCCGATTTTTATTCCAAAGGCATGGCCTCAACGGTGCGAGCTGTTGCACTGTCAGCTCTAGCGAAACACGGTAAAATCACTCGTCAAGAGATTCGTCGTTATCACAGATATGTGAAACGAATGAGTTTGTTTGGCAAAGCGCAGTTTTTATCCGCAGCCTCACAGGTACCAGGAACGGGCAGAATCAGTACACTTATCGCAGATATGATTCTGGCACACGCCTCACAAACAGCTGGTAAAATCTCTTTTACCGAAAGCTTAGATAGGGGCTATAAACGCATGTTATCATCTTCTTTGCGTACTCAATGCGCGGTTCTAAGCAGTTTAAGCGAATATGACGAAACAAGAGGCAGACAAAGTCAAGTGGGTGATATACCCTTTAAACTGGTACGTCACATTACACAAACGCGAAAAACACGGGGGCATTGGGAAAATACCCAAGAAAACATGTTCTGCATGAATGCCTTGATAGACTACGCTCGCATCTATGAAAAAGAGAAGCCTTTAATGACGGTGCGAAGTTGGCTAGATGCAGAGAAATTGGGTGAAACTGCCTTTGACGAGGTCAAAAATCCGCCGGTAAGCTTTACCCACGAGATGACGGTTGACGATCCGGGTAATAAAGCGGCCGTTAAACTCGAACGCGAAGGCCAAGGCCGACTGTATTACACGGTTCGATTAACCTACTCTGAAAAGACAGAAAAGGCGAAAGCCGTTAATGCCGGTATCGAAATCCAGCGCGAATATCATGTCAAACGTGATGGAGAATGGCTACGCTTAAACAGCCCGATGAGCATTAAAACGGGTGAATTAATAAGAGTAGACTTGTACGTGTCTTTACCCGCACCACGTTATTTTGTGGTTGTAGACGATCCCGTGCCAGGCGGGTTAGAACCCGTCAATCGTGATTTAGCCACCACCTCAAACATCGAAGAAGACTCAACTGAGAAACAATATGCAGATGATTCATTGTGGTTTAAGCATAACGATTGGGAAGAATATGGTGGTTGGTGGAATTTCTACCATAAGGAGTTACGTCACCATGCCGCGATATTCTATTCGGATTATCTGGCAGCCGGTCGTTATCATTTGTCTTATGTGGCACAAGCGATTGCACCAGGAGAATTTAGCGTGATGGCAACACACGCCGAAGAGATGTATGAACCTGATGTGTATGGCAAAGGGGTGCCAGCCACGCTTAAAGTAGAACGGGAATAAATTCATTTTCAAAAGTTGCCAAGTTAAGTACTGAACCATAAATTTTCAGGTATTTTAATTAATAAAAGCAACCTTTGCGGTAAAATACCGGTTTATTTGTGCTTCAGTACTTAGTTTAGATTTTCGTTCCAACTTTAGTTTGCCGTTTTTAAGTTAGTTTAGATTTTCGTTCCAACTTTAGTTTGCCGTTTTTAAGTTAGTTTAGATTTTCGTTCCAACTTTAGTTTGCCGTTTTTAAGTTAGTTTAGATTTTCGTTCCAACTTTAGTTTGCCGTTTTTAAGTTAGTTTAGATTGGAGTATTTAAACTCCAATCGCGGCAAAAGTTTAAACTCCAATTCAAACGGTATAACGATGAGGGTGCAACCAGGGGGAAAAATACCCGCATAAGTTAATTTTTTTATGATTGTAACGGATTTTGTGGACACCATAAATAATGGCGCTTTTCCATTATTTGAAGCAAAATCCGTTAGCAATAATAATTTTTTTTTGTTCCTAACCGATCAGTGATAATTGATCATTTATAACTGATAACTGACAACTGATAATGCTGAGTCATATCCAAATCGTACTCGTTGGCATCACGCACCCCGGTAATATTGGTGCGGCCGCACGGGCCATGAAAACCATGGGCTTGTCGCAGTTGCGCCTAGTGCAACCGAAATATTTTCCCAGCGCAGAAGCAACGGCACGCGCCAGTGGTGCTGATGATCTTTTAGTCAATGCAGTAGTCTTCGATAATTTTGAAGACAGTTTACAAGATTGCCACTTGATATTGGGTGCCAGTGCCAGACAACGCACGATTGCTTGGCCAATGTTAACACCTAGGGCCGCAGCTGAAAAAGCTTTAGAGCTACCTGCAAAAGTCGCCTTAGTCTTTGGGCGAGAACATTCAGGATTAACTAATGAAGAATTAGATCATTGTCATTATCTAGTACAAATTCCGACTCATCCCACATTTCGCTCTCTCAATATCGCATCTGCCGTGCAAATATTGGCCTATGAATTAAACATTCAGAGTGAAGCCTTAAAAGCAACAAATGATGAGCATTCTTTAATCAAGAATAACCCATCATTACCTCAACCTGCCTCAGCATTGGCTATGGCACAATTTTATCAACACTTTAAACAAACGTTGATTGATATTGAATTTTTAGATCCACAAAATCCAAGACAACTCATGCGACATCTACATCGTTTGTTTAATCATGTACAACTCACTGATTCCGAAATCAATATTTTGCGAGGAATTCTTACCGCAGCCCAAAGTCAGAGACAGAAAATCACTGATAGCTGATCACTGTACACTTCTCACTGAAAAAAGAGGTTTTTTATGAGAACAAGTATTCTATGGAGTGTGTGCTTCTTCTTAGGTTTATCTTCAACCGTATATGCTAATACTTGGCTACAACAACGCTGGCAATTTAAAGATGCTTATCAAGCCTTGAATCAGAATGATGGGGAGTCCTTTAAACGCTTGTCAGCGCAACTGGAAGCGTATCCCATTGTCCACTATTTGCGCTACCTCGATCTCAAAGAGCATCTTGAGACAGAAAAGGCAGAAACCCTCCAAGCGTTTTTGGGTCAATACCAAAGCAGTCCTTTTGTGCGCCCTTTACGAGAGGCATGGCTAAGACAACTGGGTAAAAAACGCGATTGGGAAACCTTCCTGATGGTTTATACACCCCAGAAAGACACGGTCTTACAGTGCTATTATCTCCAAGCACGTCTTAAGACACAAGGCGATTTGAAGGCGTTCTTGGAACAGGCTAAAGCCTTATGGATAGTGGGAAAATCACAGCCCAAAGCCTGCGATCCGGTGTTTAAGTATCTCTACGACAACGAAATCATCACCAATCTATTGCGCTGGAAACGCATTCGTCTTGCCATGCGAAATAGCCAACTCAGATTGGCGAGATATCTTGCTAGAGGCTTGTCTGAAGCTGACAAAATATTGCTAGAACGCTGGCAATCTATGTACAATAAACCGGCCCAAGAACTGAAAATATTTAAGCATCCCGATAACCCAATTGTCCGTGAGATAGTGCTGCATGGGTTAAAACGTTTAGCACGCTCTGATGCTAAGGCGGCTTATGAACATTGGGAAAATTACCAGAAAGACTACGCCTTCACGACTGAAGCAACAGCGGAAATATCTCGCTACATTGCATTAATGGCTGCCACAGAAAACCTAAAAGAAGCCAAGGCTTGGTTAGAAGAAGTGGATAAAAAGGGCCTTGATAAGCAGATCAACCAAGCCAAATTACAACTTGCTCTAGCTAAGCAAGATTGGCAAGCCGTCAAAGAACTGATAGCCTCTTTGCCCAAAGCCTCGCAAGAGCAATCCAAATGGCAATATTGGCAAGCGCGTGCTTTAGAGCAAAGCGGACAAACAAAAGAAGCAGAAAAACGGTTTCAGCCGTTATCTAAACAGCGTAGTTACTACCGTTACTATAGCTTCTTAGCGGCTGATCGACTTGATAAACCTTATTCATTTCACTCAGAACGGTTGACAATCACTCAAGAACAGAAAAATCAATTACTTGAGAACAATGCCGCCCTGATACGTGCCCGTGAATTGTACTTCATTGGACTGACAAACTTCGCTCGTGAAGAATGGCAAGCAGTATTACCCACGTTAACCCCTGAAGAATTAAAAACGGCTGCCGCTTTAGCCCACGAATGGGGTTGGCATGATCGGGCCATCTTCACCTTGGCTAGAGCCAAACATTTTCATGATCTCAAGATAAGCTTTCCGCTCCCTTTTTATGACGCGGTACTCACTAATGCTCAGGCCAAAAAACTGGATTATGCTTATGTTTATGCCATCATTCGTCAAGAAAGTGTTTTTCAAACAGATGCCCGTTCCTATTCAGGTGCTTTAGGCCTCATGCAGCTGATGCCAGCAACGGCTGAGGAAGTGGCGAAACAGCAAGGCATCAAGTTAAAAAACGACCAAGACGTGCCCGATATCAATATCTTGCTAGGCACAAGCTATCTAAGGAAAATGCTTGACCGATTCAAAGGCAATGTTTTGTTAGCCACTGCGGCCTATAACATGGGCCCATCACGCACTAAACGGTGGATGAAAGCCTATCGCTGTTTACCAGCCGATATCTGGGTAGAGTTGATTCCGATTAATCAAACCCGCCACTACGTCCAAAGTGTCATGAGTTATACGCCCATTTTTGATTCCCAATTGGTGGGACACCAAGATGTCAAGCGGATGCCACTTGAGACGATTCCATCGGATGGGTGTAGTAGCTAGTGTGGGAAAGGAAGGGGCAATGGATTGCCCCTACAATCGTATTCTAAAATTTCACAATTCCACAATTCTTGATAAAACCAGTTACAAGAAATTGTAAACCTTATAAAAGGGGCAACCCAGGTCTACATCAAAGTCGAAACTCATAAGCTGAATGCTAAAGGTTTTTAGGTCAAATTTTGGCGTAACAAAACTCATCATTAATAGATAGGTTTAAAATATCCTCATTTGATTTTATAAAATCAATAACTTGCAAATGACTTTGACGAGGCCCTGAGGGGCAACCACAAGGGATTGCCCCTACAATTTCCATGAAAAAATATGCCAGCTATCCCATTTCATTTGACCATTCAGCCATAATTCGGGTGAGGTTCCAAATAATTGAGAGAAACGTAAAGCCATATCTGTGCTAAGACTTTGTTCTGCATTGATGACGGCATTAATCTGTTCAACCGAAAGTGCGATCTTTTCAGACAGTCAGTGGTTGTTATGCGACAAGGCTTTAGAAATTATTCTCGTAAAATTTCCCCCGGATGGGTGGTTGGTTTTGTGGCATTCTCATTAGCTAATCCTCTTAATAAATAATAATCGACAATTTACCCTTTCGCTATCCCCTTTTCGTTTGGAGAAGACGAGAATTTTCACTTTATACTAGAATAAAGTCTTACCTACTATGCGCTCTCCCCTCAGCCAACGCCGCACGACTCGTGCCCATACCAACCGCAATGATCGCCAAAATTTGCGTGATATACTTCCCTACATTTGGGATTACCGCGGACGAGTATTGCTCGCATTATTGTTTCTCGTTTTCGCCAAAATAGCGAATGTCGGTGTGCCTATTGTACTCAAATATATTGTTGACGCGCTAGACAAAACACAACAGGCTGCTTCCACTCTACCTATCGTTTTATTAGCCGCTTACGGTATTTTGCGATTCTCAAGTGCCCTCTTTAACGAATTACGCGATCTCATATTTGCCAGAGTGCGTTACCGTGCCATGCGGCGCTTATCCAATAAAGTCATAGCCCATCTACATAACTTATCCTTGCGTTTCCATCTCGAAAGACAAACAGGAGCGATTTCACGCGATCTGGAACGCGGCACGCGCAGTATCAGTTCTATTCTCAACTACCTGATTTTTCAAATTATTCCCACTTTTGCTGAATTTCTCTTGATTGCACTGATTTTATTCACGCAATATGACATAAAATTTGCCCTCATTACTTTTTTTACCGTCATTATTTACGTCATGTTTACCTTAGCCGTAACCGAATGGCGAATGGCATATCGCCATACCATGAATGCCAAAGAATCCGAAGCCAATAATCAAGCCATTGATAGTTTAGTCAATTATGAAACCGTCAAATCACTTGGCAATGAAGCTTTTGAAATACGACGCTATGACGAAACCTTAGCACAGTGGGAAAATGCGGCCGTCAAAACGCAAACCTCTATGTCTGCCTTAAATATAGGACAATCCACTATCATTGCTATCGGTGTCACCTTAATTATGATATTGGCTAGTCAAGGGGTTGTTGACGGGAAAATGAGTTTAGGCGATTTAGTACTCATCAATGCCTTTTTATTACAACTCTTTATTCCATTGAATTTTCTAGGTGTCGTTTATCGTGCCATCAAATATGCCCTAGCAGACATGGATTTAATGTTTAAATTACTTGAAAATAAACCCGAAATTCAAGACGCGCCTAACGCTCGCCCACTTAAAATTGGCGAAGGCGGAATTTGTTTTAACCAAATCAATTTTTGTTATCAACCAGAACGGCAAATTCTATCGGAAATCAGTTTTGACATTCCCCCCGGACATAAAATCGCAGTAGTCGGTGCAAGTGGTGCTGGAAAATCGACCTTAGCCCGTTTACTCTTGCGTTTTTACGATGTCACCAGCGGCTGCATTTCAATTAATGGCCAAAACATTCGCACTGTCACCCAAGCCAGTCTCCGTGCCGCAATTGGCATCGTTCCACAAGACACCGTTTTATTTAATGACACCATAAACTACAACATCGCTTACGCCCATCCCCAAGCAACCCAAGCTCAAGTGATTGAAGCGGCCCAACTCGCTAATATTCATACCTTTATTGAATCGCTACCCAACGGCTATGACACCAAAGTAGGCGAAAGAGGCTTAAAACTATCTGGCGGCGAAAAACAACGGGTTGCCATTGCCCGTGCCATATTGAAAAAACCGAAAATTTTGATATTTGATGAAGCCACCTCATCCTTAGATTCTCAATCTGAACAATTGATACAAACCGCCTTATCTCAAGTCGCCGTGAATCATACAACGCTAGTGATTGCCCATCGTTTATCAACGATTATTGATGCTGACCAGATTTTAGTAATGGAACAAGGGCAAATTATTGAACGAGGAACACATCAGGCATTATTGAATGCCAACGGCGTTTACGCCCATTTATGGAATCTACAACAGCAAGAAAAATGGCTAGAAAAAGCAAACACTTTTTGATTCGCCAACAGCCCGTTTTTGTAGAGACGCGATGCATCGCGTCTCTGTTTTTGTAGAAACGCGATCCTTCGCATCTTTGTAGAGACGCGATGCATCGCGTCTCTGTTTTATAGAAACGCGATCCCTCGCATCTTTGTAGAAACGCGATGCCTCGCATCTCTGTTTTTGTTTCGAGCCCTCGCGTCTTTGTAGAAACACGATGCATCGCATCTCTGTTTTTGTTTCGAGGCGATCCCTCGCGTCTTTGTAGAGACGCGATGCCTCGCGTCTCTGTTTTGTAGAAACGCGATCCATCGCTAGAGACGCTTCGCGATCGCGTCTCTACAACCGTTGTACTTTTGAAAAACCTATTAACAACTTCATTTTGACCATTAAAGGTTATCAAAACATGGACTTAACCATTCCAGATAAACAGTACCTGCACCCGCAATATATTATTGATGAAACCGGCAAGAAAACCGCCATCGTCTTCTCTTTAAATAAGTTTGATGATTTTTTTCACAAAGTCACTCATGTCGGACAACGTGCTCAAGAACTCCAAAAGGCTGTTTTGGCTTCCTCTAAAGAAACCAATGCCCATCAAACGGCCCAAGAACAATCCCAATCACACCATTTGGATGAAAGCATCGAACAAAAAATTATCTTGCTCAAAGAACACCACGATTTTCTCAATAAAACCTTAGGGAATCTGAGACAATACGAAACCCTTAAAACCAAACTGGATCGCAAACTCCTTTTGCAGCGGCTCATCAAAACCCTTGATACCGAAGTGCAAGACATGAGACGTGAATTAGGAGAACTCAAGAAACACACCCAATCCGCCACCTTGCATCAGGTGCCCGAATTACCAAATCAGTTTATTAAAGAAATCTCTGTTTTTAAAGAGATTAAAACCAAATTACTGGCGAAAACCACCGATGAACAAAGGCCGCCTCTTGTGCTTCAAGCACCCAGCGGCATGGGTAAATCAGTCATCGCAGCCGCTTTAGCGCGGGAAACAGAAATTAGACTCGCCTTTCCAGACGGCATCTTTTGGCACACATTAGGCGCAGATGCCGATTTATTGGCTCACCAAATCGCACTCATCGAAACACTAGGTGAATCAACAACAGATATTTTGGATATCGAACAAGGTACACAATATTTGAATGAAATCTGTGCGACTCGTGCTTGTCTCTTGATTTTAGATGATGTGACAGATGCACAAGACATCTTGCCATTTAATCTCGTCGTGGAACATTGCCAACTCTTGATCACCAGCAATGACAGCAAGTTGTTAGACTTCACGCAGTATTTTATTAAGATGACAAAGGGTTATAAATTTAAAGGGTTTTCAGAAGAACAAGCACTAGAATTTTTCATTTTATGTGTCGCCAGAGAAGACATCACCCCCGCTTCGATCCCTTCCAGCGTGGAAGAAATAGTACGCGCTTGTGATTATTCAGCTTTAGCCATCAAATTAGTAGCGCATGTCGCACGTCACCAATCCCCAACAACATGGGGAGAGTTAGTTGAGCGTTTACAAGATGAAGAGTTTGAATTTCCTGACAAACACCCACGCCCTCTCATGCAAGCCCTACAACTCAATATAGAAGCTTTAGGAGAGCCTGCCGACTATTACCTCGCATTAGCCGTTTTTGCAGATTACTCGCGCATTCCTCAATCCGTCGCCATCATGTTATGGCGTTACCTCTACCAGCTGAGAGACGAGGAAGCCTACCGCTTTATCAAAGAAATTACTGAAAAAGGCTTATTGCATATCAATGAAAGCAGCTCAGACAAATACCTGAGTTTACACGCTTTCCAACACGACTATTTATGTGCAGAAGCCGAACTGGATAAATTGCATATTCACTTATTAGCCACTTACCGCCGCCAATGTGATCAACACGGTTGGATAAGTGGCCCCAATGACGGTTACTTTTTTGAATACCTCTGTCTGCACTTACACCATGCTGGACGCCATAGCGAACTCAAATTGCTCTTACTGGATTTCGACTGGATGCAAAACAAATTGCAAGCCACCTCAATCTATGCCCTATTGAATGATTACGAATGGTTGGAAAACAATAAAGAGATTGAAGTCATCAAGAACACCTTATCAGAAGCGGCATTCGTATTGCTAAGCGATAAACAAGAACTCGCTCCTCAACTACTTGATCGTCTCTGGGAAAATAAAGCCTTGAAAAGTAACAAAGATATCCAATCCATACTGAATCAAGCCCAAGAGGCCGCACCAAACTGGCATTGGCAACCCCATTTTCCTGATGAAAAACAGGCTTAAGCGTGAAATATAGAATAGAACGCTGATTCATTTGTCTCACGCAAAGATGCAAAGGCGCTTCGGTGCCAAGTGCTTAGCGTCTTTGTTTGCGTGAAATTAAAAACAGATCACTTTTAAATTTTCCAGTTGAAAAAAATGAGTCAAAAACTCGCTCGCAGCTTGGTTATCATTTTATTGATACCCTACAGCCTATTTATAATAGAATTTTTAGCCAAAGAAGTTACCTTTCAAAACATCATAAAGGTAATCGCGGCCGTTTCTGGGCCCCTACCACTGGCCATTTTTATCGCCTATATTTTTGTCGCTAGAGAAAACCTCCTAGCAGAAATAGATGAAACGCGCTTAAACGTATTCACGGCATTTAGCTATTTACTCGCCACCTGTCTGATTTCAATCTTATGTCTTTACTTTTTTGAAGCTATCGTCTATAAAGAATTGAGTCACTCCGTTGTTCCCATCTTTCTTAATTCGCTTGTATTATCCCTGTATATTGTCAATATTTTATGGATTAAGCGCATTAAAATGATTGCCATTTTAAGTGGCATCAGCATGGGCATTTCTATCTACGTCTTATTTATTTAAGGATAACCCATCATGTCAACCAATCGAACACTGCTTTTTTACTTACAAAGCCTCATAGCCGTCATATCACTCAGCCTCATTGGCTTAATATTGGTTCCCGATTTTAGTGAGCAAGTCTCAGCGAATATCTTGAAAGTCACCATCGCCCCCTTTCCCGCCCTCTCCTTACTCATCTTTATGCTGTTTGTTTTCAATCAGATCATCAGAGTGCTTGACGACAAAATCTACTCCATTTCAGAGATACTCATGGGGTTTGCCATTGTCGCCCTCATTTCCGTACTCATACTGTTCGGAACCGGATTAGCACTCACCTTTATGCAAAGCATTGATAAAAAAGTCTTTCTATTATCACTCTTTCTCGGTTTAATCATATTCTGCCTGTTTAGAGTCAGTAATCTCTACACCATGGCGATTATCACCGGCATGTCAGAAGGCATTATTTTGTATATCATATTTATCTATTAACTGATGTGATGTACTTCGTTTTTTCGCATCAAATCATGCTCCTGATGTAGTAGAGACGCACGGCCGTGCGTCTCTACTTGGCACCTTTGCCCGAAGCCCGAAGCGTGAGATTGGTTTTAGATCGAACCCTTCTTTGAAAATGGCAAGCTTTGCTCGCGATGTTGTTCACCCCGATCAGGTTCAAGCGTACAAGCGGCTAATTAAAAACGCTAGTACAATCTCGGGTCAAACTGATATCGAGTTAAAGTCACTTTCTGCCCCCCTTCCATAACATCATCAGACATGATAGAATCCGCCCTCTTCAATTTTTGACACTCAAATATAAGAGAACTCTTATTATGTTTTATCAAAATACTTATTCAATAAAAATTAAAGCACTGTTTTTTTTGACAATTCTATTGTGTCTACCAACGGCCCCAATCAAGGCCCTCGAAAACGATAGCGCAGCACAGTTTGAAAACACTGTACAAACAATAACGCAAACCCTGACACAACTGAAAAACAATCTGGCACAAGACGACACAGCGCGGGCCCTGCGCCAACGGCAAAATGTCCCAACGTTTGCCCAAACTCAACTGTTTCAACTTCAAGAACAATTCATTACTGATAATGATCAAATTGAGGCCGATTTCAAAACAGTTGAACAATCGCTGTACGATCTCCAATTGCCCGAACTCCTCAATAAACGCCATGAAGCCACAGTCGAGCATTATCGTACACAATTCCAAACGCTGTTAGATCATTTAGAGGGCATAGCCACCGCAGATTCTTTTCAAACACTTGGCACACAAATTGACAAAGCCCTCAACCTGATCCAATCACAAAGTCGGCCTAGGCAACCGAGCTTTAATCCCGATCAATTACCCTTTAGCCTATCCAAAGCTGAAGTTCGGGCCCCCTTTTTAAATCAAGCCGAATTTCAAGATCACTATCAAATTGAGTCAAAAAGCGCCCCGACTACCACCCGATCAAGGCGACGCAGGGCCCCACCCTCAGATATCTATTTAGCTGAAACTGAGGAAGTACAGTTTACTGATGACATTGTGGCCCTTGCCCAAACGCTAGGACATCGCCCTGTCGATATCTATAATTGGGTTCGCAACAATATTAAATTCATGCCCACGATTGGGGCCACTCAAAGTGTGCAACAAACGCTTGACATGAAACAGGGTAATGCCTTCGATATCGCCAGTTTGCTCATCGCCTTACTGCGAAGCTCAGGCATTCACGCCCGTTATGTCTATGGCAGTATTGAAATTTCCGCGCCTCGAATCAGTAATTGGCTACAAGTGAACGATGTCGTCGCGGCCAGCACCCTCGCGAAGCGCGATTCCCAACACACCCTTAGTCAGTGGTGGGGCTATCAAATACATTCAAATGGAACATATCTGGGTTGATGCGTGGATAGATTTTCGCCCCAGCCGCGGTGCCAGACATAGAAAAGGCGATAGTTGGGTACCCCTCGATGCCAGTTTTAAACAACATGCTTTTGAGAAAGGCCTTAATTTATTAGAGGCCGTGCCATTTGACATTGACGGATTGCGTGACTATTTAATTGAGACTACCTACACCAATGAATCTGGTGGGGTGATGGGTATCTCACAAATCTATCTCAAAACGCTGCTGTCAGATTATCAAGCCGAATTACAAAGCTATATTGAAGCCAATCAGCTTGAACCCCAAGCCGTTTTAGATCGTTATTCGATCATCAAAGAAAATCGCAAACAGTTAGCGGCCGGTTTACCCTACCGCCTGATCACCAAGTTAGACACCTTTGCCCTTTTCAGTGCGCGTTATCAAAACGCTTTCACGCTCAAATTCTATCACAGCGCCCGAGCACAAAATTTAGACGATCCGGCCGTCAGTCTCAACATCACTTTACCAAACCTTGGCAGCCAACGCCTCAGTGTCACTTACGAACCGGCCACCGAATCCGATGCTCAAGCCTTAGCAAAACACGAAGCCACTGCTGGCGATGCCCTACCTGTTTACTTATTTCAAGTCAAACCGGTGATCAAACTGGACGACACTGTCATTGCTACCGGCAGTGCGATTGGTATGGGGCAACCGCAATATTACAGCATGATGATGCACCATCACCATATCAGCTATCCGCATAAAGGCACGGCCACAGCAGGTGATGTTATGGTATTTGGGATCAACGGCAACGGCATCACCCCTGAACTCATCCAAAAACGGCTTGACAAAGTCTCAGAAAACAGCGCCGTTGAAAACATGCACCAAGTTGGCCTCCATTTTTGGATGGAACACGACTGGTTTGACAAAATCGCCGCGCAAACCTATCAAGTTCGCATCCAACGGATGCCCTCAGTGGGTACTTTTTCTATTCCCTTGTCGGTGAGATATTTCTTCGGCATCGCACGCGAAGGCAACTACCGAAGCCGTCAAGTTGATGTCAAACACAACACCCAAGTCGCTATCGCTGACACCCAAAAAGCCATTTTTAATTATATGACGCAAAGCGGGATGAGCGGCTCTTATGTAGAAGGCTCAGTGCTTGACCAACTTTTTGGGACACAACGACAACCGGGCATTTCGTCATCTCAATTATTAATGGAAGCCGCTGAACAAGGCATCCCCATTTATACCATCACATTAGAGAATGTTGATACCATTTTACCGATTTTAGAAGTAAGCAGTGAGGTGATCTCAGATATTCGACATGGCACGAATACAGGGAAACAAGTCATCATACCAGAACGCGAAATTGAACATGGCAATTGGAAAGGCAGTGGCTATATCATTCAAGACTTGATAACCGGTGAAGGTGTTTATTTGGTAGAAGGCGGCCTGAATGGCGGTGGACATGAAGTCTGTTTCGAGTCAGTCAAACCCATGAGCAGACCCATTGCCTTAACGGCAGCGGGACAACAACAAATTGCACAAGCCTTTACGACTTTTTTGTCTTCTTACAGTTCATTGGTTGCCGAACTCATTAATTCCGATTTTGAAGGGATGTCTTCAGAAGATGCCAAGGAGAAAATGACAGCAACCTTCCGTTTACTGGAATCGACAATAACGAGTATTGTTGCCCAAGCGGTTACCACACCGGCGGGCTGTCTACGAGTTAACGTCAATGATATTGGCGCACAAACACATTTTATTCGGTTTGAAAGAGATGAAGACACTTGGGAATATGAAGATGGCACTGCTGTTAATTTTACCAGTGATCTGCCAGACAATTGTCATAGTCCAATCTGGGACTTTGGTGATGGCGAAACCAGTACGGCCCGAAATGCGACACATCTTTACACCGAACTGGGGCGCTATCCAGTCACTTTAACAGCGACTTGCAAAACCCGCAGAAGCGAGGCACCTGAAACAGTCCAATCAGATATCTATATTTACGATCTCGTTGCAACCTTGAATTTTTGTGGAGCAGAGACGGAAGGTAATCCGATTCACCCAGTCACTGGGGCTAAAGTTGAGAGAAAAACATTATTAAGTGTGCAAGGCCTTTTGCCACTTGACTTGACTTTAGAATATAACTCATTGCTGCTTGGAAAAGGGCCTTTGGGCCGTGGTTGGACTGATAGTCAATGGCGGGTTTCTCTATCTGAATCGGCTTCTGGCGATGTTAAAATTCATTGGACAAGCAACCGTTATAATGATTTCTTCAAAAATGCTGAGGGCGAGTATCAATCGCAACAATCGGATTGTGTCTTTGACGAACTCGTTAAAAACCCTGAAGGCACATTTAGCCTGACACGTCAAAATAAACTGGTTTATCAGTTTAATGCCCAAGGTGAATTAGTCCGCCTCAGCAATCAAAAAGGTCAATTTGTCACGTTGACTTACAACGATGCTGGACAACTGACTCAAGTGACGGAACCGGTTTCAGGTGTTTTCTTAGCTTATCATTATAATGAAAAGGGTTTGTTGACAAGCGTAATAGATGGCATTGGCCGTCAAGCCCTTTTGAGTTATGACGCTCATGATAATTTAGTCAATATGACGGATGCTGAGGGACAAACCACGCACTATACTTATAATGAACGCGGACAACTCCTCACCAGAACTAATCCTGAAGGCACTGTTGTTTCTCGCACCGTTTATGATGCTAAAGGCCGTGCGATTTCTCAGGAAGATACCAACCCGAATAACCAAGCATTACGCTTTAATTATCAAATCAGTGATTCGGGGATTATCACGACCACCGTCACAAACCGTCTCAATCAAAAGCGCATTTATGTGCATGATGAGGCCTATAATCTACTGAGTTTTCAGGATGAACTGGGTCATAAAACACGCTATACCTACAACGCCCAAAATCGGCGAACGAGCGTCACCGATGCCAACAATCATACCCGTTATTTCACTTATACCCAACACGGTCAACTCAAAACCATAACGGATGCGTTGGGAAATCAAACCGCTCTGATTTATGAGGACAATAACCTCACGAAAGTCACCAATGCGTTGGGGAAGAAAGTCAGTTTCAGTTATGAAAACAACAACCTCATTCGCATTACGGATCCTTTCAATCATGTCAGGCACTTAACTTACAATGAACACAGTCAAGTGCAGACAATGACGAGTCCCAAAGGTGGGATAACCCATTATTACTACACGCTGCATAGTGCTGATCCGACTGATGTGGATTGCCGTCGAGGCGTACCTATCACAGAACCTGTTTCTGACGGGATAACGTGTCATTCAGCATTACCCGTCTTGATAATCACCCCTGAAGGTACTCGCTACCAATTAGGCTATGATCCTGTCGGCCGTTTAGTCAACATAAGCGATGGCGAAAATCACCGCACCACCTTGGGTTATGATGGCATAAACCGCTTGGTGTATATCGTCAGTCCATTAGGCCAGATGGTCAATGTGACTTATGATAGCCAGAATAATATAAAAACGATAACCGATGCTAAACGAAATACCAGCACTCGTTATTATGATGATTCTGGCAATCTGATTCGGCAAGTCAATGCCCTCAATCAAGAAACGCGCTATGAATATGATGGTGAAGATCGTTTGATTCGCGTGATTGACGCGAAAAACCGCGTGACTCAATTGGGTTATGATAACAAAGGCCGTTTAGAAAGCATAACCAATCCATTAGGGTTTACCCAAACCCTAGAATACGATGCGGGCGATAATTTGCTCAAACGCTTCGATGCTTTTGGCAAACTGGTTTTGTCTCTTTCCTATAATGAATTTCACGCAAAAGTTTTTTAAGCAAATACTTTTGCGTGAAATAGACAATCCCATTGGGATTACGGACGCGCTTTCTAATATCAGCACTTTTGACTACGATGAATTAAGTCGCTTAGTTCAAGCCACCGATCCTAAAAATCATTGTAATGCTAATTTGATATTCATTTGTAAATAGTAGCATAAAATATACAATACCGTCTTATTAATTTTTAACAATATTAGATTCATTTCAAATCTCAAATTTCGGTAACCCTATCTTAAAATTTCAATCTCGTTAAATTTCCCATTTTAAAATTTCCCATTTTAAAAATGAGAAGGAAAAGGCATTTTTTTTTCCTTAAACTTTTTGTTTTCACTCCTTCGGCGATAAATGATTAAAAATAGAAATTACTCATTAAAATTTATGAATTATCCATTAATAATTCATTCCGTTCTCAAAAAAACGATAAGAATTTGATTCTTATAGGTTTTATAAAAAATTAGGGCAGATTTACGCCATCATTGAAAAACCCTTTTCAATTTTTTGGCCCATGACCCCTAGACCTCAAAATTTTTTGTTGTTATTATTGGTACCCGATAAATTTAAAAGTTATTAAAGGCTGATTAGTCTATTATTAAAATAGTTACAATATTATATACAACTGAGGCGCAGAGGATTTTGCTCTCGCTATATTCACCCTACTCTAAAAATGAGTAAAACACTCTATTAGACTTGTCCGTAAATAATTTTTTGACTAATAAAAACAAATAGTTAAATTCACAGAACCCTTATTTTCGGACAACTCTATTTATTAAATTTGCTAAAAATACTATTTATTTAAGAAATAGTATTTAATACCAGTAAAACTCAAAACGGGCATGAACATTAGCTGTAAAGATGGTTCTATTTTCACAAACCCATTTTCGAATCGTCATCAGGAAATAAAATATTCCATTATTATCCCTACATATAACCGTTTTGAACAAACTTTAGAATGTTTGAACTCTGTTCTTGCAATTCCACGCAATGACTTTGAAATAATAATTGTTGATGATTGTTCAACTGATGATAGTGTTGCTCTGATCAGAAAAGTGGAAGAACCTCGGGTAAGTGTACTTGTAAATGATAAAAATTCAGGAGCGAGTTTTTCGCGAAATAATGGGGCCTATAAAGCTCAAGGAATGTATCTCTTTTTTCTTGATTCGGATACTGAGGTAGAGCCAAAAATTTTAGATTTGTTTGATAACGTGTTAGAATCTCAAAATAATGTGGGGATGGTTGGTCCACTCATCTGTTATTTTGAACAAAAAAATAGAATTCAAAGCGCCGGTGTTAGGATTGACCTTATGACTAGTAAGGCAGTCGGTAGAAGATATTGTGAAAACATTTCATCAATAAGTAATTGTACCGAAAAATTGAAGGGAGGACATATACAAACCGCTTTTGTTGTCCCCAAAGAAATTTTTTTTAAAGTAGGTGGTTTTGATAACCTATTTTTTATTATGTATGAAGAATCAGATTTAGCAATGAAAATTGAATTGCTAGTAGGCAAGAGTATATTTTTTGAACCAAAGGCTATTGTTTACCATAAAACTCCGCTACCAGAAAATGTGCGCGGGATAATAAGTTTTTTGAGGACGGTTTGGTTCAAAAATAGCAAAATAGCGTATTATACTAGTCGTAATAGAATAATATTTATGAAACGTTATTCTAAAAACTTTTACGTATTTCTTGGTATTTTTATGCCAGCCATGCTTGCCATTTATAGTGTTCAATGTTTGTTAAATTTACGCTTTGATTTACTTTTAGCTCTATTTCGCGGAACATTAGACGGACTTGTATTGGCATTGAGAAAGCAGTAATTTCTATTTATGACGTAATGTTTTATAGATTGGAGTCAATAATACCCATACATCACGTAATTTGCGAGACAAAGCGATGGAATTTAGTTAAACTGGTTTTGTAGATATTGTGTCTACCGATGTGTTAGTTTTTGAAAAATATCAGAATCCTTATGATGAGAGAAGCCTGTTTGTTTCTTTAGTTCTCGAAAAGGCTAAAAGATTTAAATTCCAGTGATGAAAAAACTTTAGAACGGGCTGAATTAATAGAACAGGAATATGGCATCAAAGGTATGGAGGAATTATCCATAATGATTATTTTTGTTCTTGTTCTTCCAGGATTCATATTAGCAAATGAGTCAAAACAAGCTATTACAACATCGGTATCAATACGACCTTCAAAACAAAACGGTTCAAAACGATTGTCAGGGGTAAAAAAACACAGTACATTTAAACGTTTGCTGGGTTCTGATGGTATCTCAATTATTTCACCATTTGGTTGCTAAGCCAAAGGAACCATTGGTTGTAAATCAAAACCCGTTTCGTCAAAATACCACACTTCAATTTCGCCATCGTCATGTTGTCGCCTTAGTTCTTTAATTTCCTCTAATGCGGTTTTAAATTCTTTAGTATCTCGTTTGCCTTTTAGAGATTTTATGACGCGTTTCTTCGTTCCCTTCGCTGCTTTTAAGATACGTTTTATCGTATCACTAACAGGTTTACCCGTTTTTTTGAACTTAAGTGCTATAATTTTGGGTATTGAGCGAGGGTTTTCTCTTGCTAATTTAATTACCAATTCCTTTTCATCATAAGTTAAAGTACAAGGATGTCTTGAACGGGGTTTCTCATCTAACCCTTTAATACCAAAATACTCAAATTGCGCCACGGCAAAATAAATTGGGTTTGAAAAGAGCAAAGCTGCAAAATAAATTGGGTTTGAAAAGAGCAAAGCTGCAAAATAAATTTGGAACGACAATCAAATTTGTACTTAGCGTAGCCTCTCTTCGGTTCATTCAATCGGGAAACGCTATAGCCAAATTTAAGGCTTTCAAGTGCAATTCATTATCATTATAGAAGGTAATGTCAAAAGCGAGGGCAGTTTGTAATGCTTCCGTTGTTTCTGCTTCCGATAACTCTTTTGCCCCGGTTTTTGCGCGCAAAAACTTTCGCTACAAACGCTGATTTTGAATCAGCCCAATCCGTTATTTGAAGTCGCGTTGCTTATTAGAAAAAGCCTTTTATCCCGTAAAATTTTAGGTGATATGATAGAACGCTGATTAAATGGATGTAAATGATTAACACGGATTCATTTTATAAAAAAACGACTGTTCGTGTAGGATTTCGGATAGGATTTTTTAGAAAGGTGTTCAAAAGCATATATTTTGAACAAATAAATGATAATGTTATTGAGGGAGATTTTGAAAAGAAATTGGGAGGAAAAATTTGGAGAAGAGATTTGGAGAAGAGATTTGGAGAATAAATTTGGAGAGAAAGTATGTGATTGAAAAGATTAAAAAATAATGTGGTCGGGGTGGCGGGATTTGAACCCACGACCACTTGCGCCCCATGCAAGTACGCTACCAGACTGCGCCACACCCCGTAATTAAGAGGATGCGTAGTCTACACGATTATTTTGACAATGTCACGTTTTTTTTTAGCCAAGTCATGACGGGCGGATAACGTATTAATAATAAGCCACTGAGTATGATGGCGTAAATCAGGGGCATGAACACGTCGGCCTTGGCTTCTACTAATAACCAAAAATGCAGTACGCCGCCTATCGCAATTAAATAAGTCAATTTATGCAAGCGTTTCCACCGTCGCCCCCCTAAGCGTTTTTTTATGATGCGATTGGATGTGATGGCTAAGGGTATCATCAGTACAAAGGCAGTAAGGCCTATTGTTAGGGCAGGCTGAGTGAGCATCTCGTCGAGCATGTCTGACCAGTCAAAAAAGTGTTCAAATGCAAAATAACTTAAAAAGTGTAGACTGCCATAGAAAAACGCATAGAGGCCTAACATGCGACGGAGGTTAAACCGTAAATGATAGCAACCCATCAGTTGATACAGTGGCCTGATACATAATGTCAATATCAAAAAAAACAAAGTCCATTGCCCAGTGTCACAACTGATCGTATCAATCGGGTTAGCCCCTAATCGGTCAGTCAGGGCATTGATAACCAACAGAATAAAGGGGAAGAGGCAGGCGATAAACACTAAGAGTGGATAAACTCGCTTAATGCCTTTTTTCAATGATGCCGTGTTAATAAATATTTCCTCAAATCTATGCTGGTATATAAAGAGGAGACTTGTTCTGCGTAACCGATTCATTTATGTCAACAAAAGTGAAGAATAGCATTCATAAAGGTGTGTGAATCTACCAAAGGCTACCGAAAATTATCAATAGCGGCTTTATACAATCGCTTGGTTCTCGCAAATTGATAAATTGTAAGTACTCAGGTTTAACCAGTACATGATCTCGTACTGAACCAGATACCTGCCGCTTTCTAACAAGAATAAGTCTAAAAAAAACTCTCATCAAAGTCAATTTCAGACAAAAGTTTCGAACCGCGAAACTTTTGCCTGAAAGGCAAAAGATAGAAAAGGCATTGTACATAAACCAATCAAGTTATGTTAAGCCCCAATACCATTAATATATAAACGGGAAAATGAAATTTTGTCGTTGATGCCGCGTTAATAATATTTATTCAAATCCATACCGCTGTATAAAGCGGCGACTTGCTCGGCGTAACCATTAAACATTAAGGTGTTGCGTTTAAAAAATTCGCCAATACGCCGTTCTTTTTTTTGGCTCCAACGTGGATGAGCCGCTTGTGGATTGACATTGGCGTAAAAACCATACATTGAAGGAGCGTATGCTGTCCAGATGCTTTGGAGTTCTTGTTCAGTAAAATTGATTTTGACAATAGATTTGATGCTTTTAAAGCCATATTTCCAAGGCACAACTAATCCTAAAGGGGCCCCATTTTCATTCGGTAACTCTTCACCATATAAACCGACGCTGATAAGGGTTAATGGATGCAAGGCTTCATCCATACGCAAGCCTTCTGTGTAGGGCCAATTTAGGATTTTGTATTTTAATCCGGGCATCTGTTGAGAATCGGATAGGGTGAAAAATTGTACAAATTTGGCTTTAGAAGTGGGTTGAAAACGTTTAATCAATTCACTGAGCGAAAAACCGATCCAAGGGATCACCATTGACCAGCCTTCAACACAGCGCATACGATAAATGCGTTCTTCCATCGCAAAATCACGCAGGATATCTTCAATATGAATGACACCCGGTTTTTCGACTTCGCCAACAACTTCGACCGTCCAAGGGCGTGTCACTAAGCTATGGGCATGAGTCATTGGATCAGATTTATCGGTGCCAAACTCATAGAAATTGGCATAAGACGTGATTTTCGCAAGAGGTGTCAATTTTTCTTCGGTGCTGAAAGGACTTTTTTTCAGTTCAAAAAAGGGTTCCGTTGTCGTGTCTGTTGACGGTGCAATACCTCTGGCTTGTGCCACCCATGTTGGCGCTGCCATACCAACTGCCGTTGCAAAGGCGGTATTCACAACACTTTGCATAAAACGGCGACGTTCTTGGTAAATGGATTGCGGTGTGATTTCTGAAGAGGGAATATCAGTTTTGGATTTGATAAGCATTTTGACAACGAGTTATGCGTTTTTTGAAGTTTGATTTTCGGGCCGTCTTGTTAATTTGGGTAAGTCATTTGGTTTGATAAATTACGCCGTAGGATAAGGAGGCGACTTTTTTCATTTCAGAGGTCAGCTTCGCTAAATCAGTTATCAATTTGGCCCTGTAAAAATTTGAATTGTACATGAATCAATGAAAAGTACATGAATCAATAAAAAGGGCTAATTCAAAAAAAATGGCAAATATGTAATAGCTTATTATTTTTTTGCCGTACTATTGAGTACAACAAATGGGCCCTTGGTTATCTAAAATGACACAAATAGTATTTCTTAAAGAAGCGAAGCTTCAGCGAAGTTAAATACCATTTGTTAGGGAGCGTATTATTTTGGGGATAAGGTGGCTAACTCAGAGGAGGAAAGGCCGGTGTATTTCATCACCATGGTAGAATCTAAGCCGTCGGCTAACATTTTGCGGGCAGTTTCTTGTTTTTCCGTCAGTCGGCCTTTTTCAAACTTATCCTGTTGAAGCAATTCCATGCCATATTCATCTTTCATCCGCGCTCGTTCTTTTGGTGAAATCAAATCTCGTGCAATCAACTCAAAAATCCGTAGAATTGCCGTTTTGTGATATTGAGTTTCATCCACTTCTTCATCCAAACTGTCGGCAATCGCCAATAGCCATTCCCGATAAGGTTCTGGTGTATCATCACTGACATACTTGGGACAAATATACAAAATTTTATGCCCAATTTCGTTTAAAGGTTTACCCTTTCGATCTTTAGGATCGAAATCAATGGTGGCCATATCAACTTTATGCCTATCACCAGAGGTTAAAACCACAATGGTAAACACTTGCTTACTTGGACGATAGTCTTGTGAACTCGCCACTTGTTTTACTAAAGCGGCACAATGATAATGCAGAAAACGGTCATAATGATCAGCATAACGGACATGCTGAATATCAACAATGATCCTATTTTTTTTATCTTGGGCAAATAAATCAAAGCGTGTATCGACGTTGCCAATGGGTTGGTCAAACGATTTTTCCATTTCAACCTGATCAATTACCAGTTCAATGCCAAGAAAGTCTTTGACAAACGCTTTGAAAATATCGGGCTGTGAAAATGCTTTTTTGAAAATCACGCAGTAGCGTAAGGAGGCGACTTTTTTCATATCAGTTATCAGTTATCAATTAAACTCAACAGGGTCAGAAACAAAATTCTATATGCTTTATGAGCAAGAGTCTTTAGTTTATCAGTTTCCATTTATTTGAATTGACCTAACGGGTTTATTCCGCACAAAGATACCGCCATCATCACCAGATTCAGGGGCAGGCGGATCGGCAGGTTTAGCAAATTTCTCTGATTCCACGAATTGTTCTAAAACTTCATAACGGGCATCATCTTCTTCCCCTTCCCACAATGTACGCGCTTTATCATTTATTTTTAACAAAATTAACGAATATAGCGTTTCCCGATTGAATGAAGTACAAATTTGATTTTAGTGCAAAATTTATTTTGCGGTTTTTTTCGTTCCAAATTTATTTTGCGGTTTTTTTCGTTCCAAATTTATTTTGCGGTTTTTGGAGTGCAAAATTTATTTTGCGGTTTTTTTCGTTCCAAATTTATTTTGCAGTTTTTGGAGTGCAAAATTTATTTTGCGGTTTTTTTCGTTCCAAATTTATTTTGCGTCAGTCAAATTGATAATGTTTTTTGGGAATGCAGCCTTTGCATACCGACTTCGCATAAGTGTACTTTATTCAATCGGGAAACGCTATATCAGTAAATCGAAAACAAATAAAAGCAAAATAACAGGGCAACAAAATAAATTTGGAACGAAAATCGGGACAAAGTACAACTTTTCACGCAAAAGTACAGCTTCGCGAAACTTTTGCGTGAAAAAGATTTCTTGAGATGGAAACCGTTAGTCGTCTCACTGACTGGTCAGTTGTTTGATTTCTTCTTTTTGTAAGCCGCTTGCCTTCCAGATTGTTTCCACATCTATTCCCATTTTCAGCATGTTTATTGCCATCTCTTTCTTGGCTTTGGCTTCGCCCTTGGCTTCGCCATCTACCTCGCCCTGAATCCATCCCTGATTATAAACATGTTCCGTGATTGTGGTTTCTACAAAGCTCATGGATATCTCCTTTTTAATTGTCTCAAGCTTCTTATCAGAGACTTTCTTGTATAAGTTGACCCACTGATCAATCAGAAGCAATTGATCATTGGTGAGTTCATCTTTCATGTCAGCGGCGGCCCGGTAGATTTCATAAACCAGTTCATCAGGATTGGTTTCCCGATCATCCGCTGTGAGCGTTAGCAATTTGCACATCAGAGAAGGCTTCTTGATGAGATCGCGGCTCTTTTCCGCTTTCACCTTGATCACATCAAAAGGATGATACACCTTGCCATCTTGGCTCTCAAAGGCGTACCAGAATCGTTTGGTTACAGGCTTCCGCCAGACAGCATCATCTGTGTAAATGACAATACTCCATACCGGTTTCTTTTTCAACAGCCAAGCATAACAGGAATATTCGTAGACACGTTCTGAAATATCCTCTTTTTCACTCTGAGGCTCGATCTGGATCACGATTTCTTGGAGTTTGCCGTCAATCTCAACTTCCATTGTCAAAAATATATCGCCTTTTACTCGACTATCAAGTTTTTAAAAGATTGACGATTATTAGGCAGGAGACGCAAGCATTGCGTCTCTACAAAATCGCACAACCCCGAAGGGGTTGAATGTGAATAGGCTTTCATCCAAATGTTTTTGCGCGCAAAAACATTTGGATGAAAAGGTGGAACCTGGGGTTCCAAAACATATATCAAAAAAAAGGTTTGTATTTAACGCCCCTACAGTTTAATCGTACAATGGCAATTCATTAATAGGCCAACGTGGATGTACGTTAAATTGTAGCGGTTCACATTGCCCGGCCGCAAGACGTAAAGCACCCGCGTAGGCTATCATCGCACCGTTGTCCGTACAAAAGATTGGGCGGGGAAAATACACCTCAGTCTCCATTTGAGCGGCCAATTGTGTCAAGCGAGTGCGTAAACGTTGATTCGCTGCCACACCACCTGCAATGACTAAACGGGTTAAACCCGTTTGTTGTAGGGCGCGACGACATTTTATCGCTAAAGTCTCTATCACGGCCTCTTCAAAAGCGCGTGCGATATCGGCGCGAGTTTGTTCAGTTTGTTCTTGTGCTCGCCAAGTTGTTAAAACAGATGTTTTTAAGCCACTGAAACTAAAATCTAAACCTGGGCGTTGCGTCATCGGGCGAGGAAAGTGAAAAACATCTGGATTGCCTTGCTCGGCTAAACGCGCCAAAGCCGGGCCGCCTGGATATCCTAATCCTAATAATTTTGCCGTTTTATCAAAGGCCTCGCCAGCGGCATCATCGACCGATTCTCCCAACAAGGTATATTGTCCCACCTCTGCAACTTCTAGCAATTGAGTATGCCCTCCAGAAACGAGTAGCGCCAGAAAGGGATAAGTCGGGGCATTTTGTTCAAGTTGTGCGGCCAATAAATGGCCTTCAATATGGTGGACACCGATGGCGGGCACTTGCCACGTCCAAGCGAGGCTACGGCCTACGGCCGCGCCAACCAATAAGGCCCCAATTAAACCCGGCCCAGCGGTATAGGCTACCCCATCAATCTGATCAAATCCTGTATTACAATCGTTTAATACTTTTTTGATCAAAGGAATTAATTTGCGAACATGATCGCGGGAAGCTAATTCCGGTACGACACCGCCATATTGGGCATGTAAATCAATTTGGCTATACAAATCATGTCCCAATAAACCGTGTTCAGTGTCATACAAAGCGATACCGGTTTCATCGCAAGACGTTTCTATTCCTAATACACGCATATCAATTATCACATCAATTATCAATTATCAATCACTATAGCGTTTCCCGATCTCATGACGTACAGTTATATCAAGAAAATCGAACCGCAAAATCAATTGGGTTTGAAAATCAGGCCGCAAAATAAATTGGGTTTGAAAATCAGGCCGCAAAATAAATTGGGTTTGAAAATCAGGCCGCAAAATAAATTGGGTTTGAAAATCAGGCCGCAAAATAAATTGGGAACGATAATAATTTGTACTTAGCGAAGCCGACCTTCGGTTCATTCAATTGGGAAACGCTATATCAATCGGGCAATCACAAAGGATTGCCCCGACATACGCAGATTATATTAAATTCATCAGCCTTATCACCGTATAATCGTCTGAGGTATCATATCTCGGATAGCTTGAATGATATCCTCATTGGCTAATATTTCATTATAGGATAGATTTTGTAATGAGGGTTCTAAGCAATGTCGTGTACGACAATCCTGCAAGACATATCGTTGCACCCCTAAATCAGCTAATGCAGTGGCTAATGCCAACACATCGCTCTCATTTAACAATTGCGGATGTACCGTGGTGCGAAATTCGTAGGCGACACCCGATTCAAGTACCCTTTTCGCACTTTCTAAGGGCTGTTTGCCGCTGTTAGCGACACCCGTAGTCGCCGCATAATTCTGAAAAGGGGCTTTAATATCAAAACCAACCCAATCCAAAAAGGGAAGTAATTCGGCTAAACGTTTTGAATGAATACCGGCCGTATGCAATCCAACTTTAAACCCTAAATCGCGAACACGCTGCACAGCCTCTAACAACCCCTTCTGCAAAGTCGGTTCCCCACCACTGAAGACAACCGCATCAAGTAAACCTTGACGACGTACTAAAAAGGTTTCAACTTGCTGCCAACTTAATGTCGGCTGAACCTGAAAATCTAAAAGAGAGGTATTTTGACAATAGCCGCAACGCCAAGCACACCCTTGGCAAAAAATAACAGCGGCTAAATGATCAGGAAAATCTATTGTTGTGAAGGCGGTTAAACCGCCAATAGATAAGGTGGGGCAGGTTGTAGACATATATCAATAAACAATTATCAATGAAGACATCAGAATTTAGTAGGGGCGAACCTTTGTTATCGTCCTAAAATGTTTAAAACTCAATGAACGTGATGATTTTCTAGAAAATGCACTCGTTCAGCATGTTCACTTTGTTTACCCGGATTAAATGCCGAAATAGGCCGATGGTAACCCATAACACGAGTCCATACCTCCGTTTTTGTCCGTTCCGACGCTTCTAAAAGTATCTGCCCTTGTGAATCCGTTAAATCATAGGTTGGTAAAGAGTGTGATGCTATTTCAATCATTTCTACTTCCTTTTGTTATTTTTCTGGTTAATGCGTTCTTGATCACAAAGTGGACAAAATTCATGTTCCCCCGCTAAATATCCATGCACTGGGCAAATGGAAAACGTCGGGGTAACTGTTATATAAGGTAAACGGTAATTTTCAAGCACCCGCCGCACCAAAGTCTTACAAGCTTGTGCGCTGGAAATGCGTTCATTCATGTATAGGTGCAAAACCGTATTGTGTACAAACACAAAGCTATTGTTTCCCGCCAGATAATTATGATTGTGTTCTGTGGTTAAATCATAAAAATCATTGTCTTGCACATCCACTTTGGAAGTGCTTAACACGCGCACAATAGGTTTGTGTCGTTTCAATCTATTAGAGAGTTCAGCTTTGATAAACGCTTTTCCTCTCTGTAAGGGCAATTTATCTTTGAGTAAAGTGGCTTGATACGCAGGAATCAATATCCGGTACAAATCAACTTCATTGTCTCTTTTTGAGTGTTTTCTTGATTTTGAAACCAAAATACCGGCTATAGTACACACTTCAACGATATCAGCAGCCAACTGTTCAGAAACCGTGCTATATTCAATATCGCCGTCTCTTTTCCCAATATGCCCATCGCTATCAATTAAACCAGCGAGCAAACTATAAACGTTTCCTTTTGAAATCAAGCATTTAACACTTGCAGGAATGGCGATGGTATAAGTCTTTTTCCCTGAAAAAAAATCATATTCAAACAGAAAATCGCTTATCGCTTTTTTAGAGGTACTGAGCATAAACAGTTTTTCACTTCGTTTGTCATTTTGAATTGGCTTAGCATGACAATCAAAATAACGATCTAAAATGCCGGCAATCTTGTTTAATGACTCTTGAGCTTCTGAAAAAAAGCGTACAGAGTATTTGACTAAATTATGCCCGCCTCTATTATCCTTGAATTGAGATATCGAACCATCACCAATAAAAAAGCCAATCAGATAAGCTAAGTCTGAATGAAGTTGACTGGTTTCCGGTAAGCAGTTTTGTGCATTTTGCAGAATGTAATCGCCTCGTTTAAGCTGATCTGCCCGTTTTTCCACAACGGTGTATTTTTGCAATGTACTATACTCTTCTCGACACGCTGGGCTTGATTTTAAATGAACGGCAAAAGCCTTAACATTCTTCAACGGTTTCGCGCATAAAGGGCATTGATAACGAAAAGCGATTTTCTCCATCACAAAAAAGGGATGCCAATCACTTGTCGTGATTTCAAGGCCTCTTTCCGCAACCACTTTTATCTTATGATGTTTCGCGACATCAATTGTCACTGCATCGGTTATTAAATCCCATTCACTTTGCCCCGTCTTTGGGTTATAGCTGAGTGCCTTGATGGGCGACAAGGATTTAAAATGCTGGACAACCTCCTCTATCTTGAAAGCCCCTTTATCAGTAATCACCTTATTCCCTTTCTCAATACAGCCTCCCGTATACAAAATTTGAAGCTCATCTTGAAGTGCCAAAGCTTCAAACGGATCATCCGTCAAACCAACAGGCAATTGAGAAGAATTAGTATAATAAGGCCGTTCAGGCGTACCCGCTTGAATAATATCAGGAAAACGTTTTTTATCCTCTTTCGCAAAGCGATAAGTTGTGCCTTCAGCAGGGGTCGCTTCCAAGTTATACATATGGCCGGTTTCTTCCTGAAACAATACCATCCTATTACGAATATATTCTAACAAACGAATCGCAAACGAAACGCCCCATTCTGTTGTAATATCTTCTTGATCATCCGTGAAATTGCGAATCATCTCATTAATCCCATTAACCCCTAAAGTCGAAAAATGATTACGCAAAGTCCCTAAATAACGCTTCGTAAAAGGAAATAAGCCATTATCCATCTGTTCTTGAATCACAGCACGCTTGACTTCCAAGCTATCTCTACCCAACTCAAGTAGCGTATCCAAGCGTTGATATAAACCCGCTTCGTCACCTTTATACAAGTAGCCTAAACGAGCGCAATTAATAGTCAAAACACCTAGGGAACCGGTTTGTTCACTTGAACCAAATAACCCATTCCCCCGTTTAAGCAGTTCAGTCAGATCAAGCCTTAACCGACAACACATCGAGCGAACCATATTAGGTGTCATATCAGAATTAACGAAGTTGCTATTATGGCTCAACACAGTGTTTGCCAGTAAAAACAAATGATCCTGACTCTCCACTTCGAGATCAACCATATTCATTTCTTGGTTAATCCGTTCTAAATCAATGATTTCCACTTCACCCTCTGTTGAAATCAAGCCATCTTCTAAAGTCAAAGCATCTGCACGTTTTAAACCCTGAGCAGTGGGAAAACGGTGATTTTCAGAACAACAAATACTCTCCACCCCTTTCAGCGTGATGACAATCCCCGATTTTTGAATGCTTTTAAAGCTATTTTTGACCGCTTTATATTGCCCATCGCTACCCATAACCTGATCTGACAAGGTAATCTCTTTAATCTTTTTGATGCCTTTATCCGTCAAAATGGCCGTATCTTCTGCTAAACAAAAATAGGGCAAGCCATACTTTGCCGTCATTTCAAACAGCAAATTCACATTAGGGCTATCCCACGGAAAATCAGATGTGATATTGTAAGTGGGCAGTGGAAAAGTGAATATCCGCCCCTTCGCATCCCCTTCTGTCATCACCTCAATAAAGGCCCGATTAATCATATCCATTTCAGGCTGCAAATCGCCATAGCTGAAAGGCATTTCTTCCCCACCAATATAAGGTACTTGATCACGCAAATCCTCTGGAGACACCCAATCAAAAGTCAGGTTAGTAAAAGGCGTTTGACTATTACCCGTAATAAAGACACAGCCCTGCCTACGGGCAATCCAATAACTTGAACGTGTCGTCGGACACCACACTTTACCTTGATACTTCACCTTTTTCTGACTGGTAAACAGAATCGGGCCAAAACACTTTTTGACAAACGTAATCAAATACGATGTATTACCCTGAATCGTCTTATATTCAACAACTTGACTACCATAACCCACCAAAGCCGCTAATTCTTGAAAACCATCAACAATCTGCTTATCTTCAATTAAAATATGAAAATGTTTTTTCTTGGTATGTCCAGATCGATAGAGATGAATAAACCGCTTAATTTGCCTTTCCGAACACTGCCTCAATATATGAATAGGCAATTCTTGTTTCAAAGCATATAACTGAATCAAATCATCTGAAATATTATAGTCTTCTTGTACAATATGCCCCGCAGCCGGCATACTGAACTGTACCTCAGCTTCAAACAACGCTTCAGCGTCATCCACAAAAAAGTGTTCTTGATTATTGCTCTCATCTAATATCAACACCCTATGATTAGGTGTGAATAACAACTCTTGTAAATGATTAGATAAAGCAATTAACTCACCGTCAAAATCATATTCATTGATAGCCAAGAGGTCATCGTCAATAATCGAACCATCCTGAAAACCATAAACCTGATCTGATATCAAAAGCGCCTCTTTTGACTTCCAACCCGATTTCGTTAAAATCTCAGTATCTAAAGGCACACAGCCCCATCGGGAAGGCACATTCAAGTTATAAATCAATTCTTGAATACACTGTTTAACGGATTTGAATGACAAATTATCTTTTCGCACAAAAGGGGCAAGATAAGAATCAGTCGAACTAAAGGCCTGAGCCCCCGCCCATTCATTCTGCAACGTCCCTAAAAAATTCACCATCTGCCCAACAGCACTGGATAAATGTATAGGCGGTTTAGCTTCAATCTTACCCGGAATCCCATTAAACCCTTCAGCCAATAAAGTGCGTAAAGACCATCCAGCACAATAACCACTCAGCATATCCAAATCATGAATATGCAAATCCCCAGCGCGATGTGCCTCACCTATCTCACGCGCATAAACCTGATCAAGCCAATAATTCGCAATCACTTTACCAGAGACATTTAAAATGAGGCCCCCCAGAGAATAGCCTTGATTAGCATTAGCACTCACACGCCAATCAACACGTTTAAGATATTCATCAACCGATGCCGCGACATCAATGAAGGTTTTACGATCAGTATCAACTCGTTGTTCATTTTCTCTCACGATAGCCGAATGGCCCCGATTTTCTTTGTTTTTCATAATGTTATAGATTAAAACAGGCAGGGTTTGGGAGAAAGGAAAAGGACGTTACTATAAAGAGATGCCCTTTTTTTGTCAACCTGAATACTATCAAAGACTTATGAAATGACTTTGCGGAAACCAGTTGAAAAAACGACATATTTTATGAGAGCATTCACCTAAAAATAAAATCGTTATTATGGCGAATGTTTATGATTTATATCAGAAAAAATATTTTGAGGGGGTAATTTGTTTAAACTATTGATATTAAAAGCGTTTTCAAAAAATGATTTGAAATCAAAAGCGTACAAAAAAAACGGCTTAGCCCCTTTTAGAATCTAGGCCGATAGACTAAATTGATATAGATCAAATCTTTTTTTGATTAAGTATGCTTTTATATAAAATGTCGGGTGGGATCGCTTAGCGACAATGAACTCAATATCACACCCAGATTTCACCGCCCGCTTGCCCACCATCTTCATCTCCAATATTTTTGGATATAATCAATTTTGAGATAAAAAAATAACTTTTCACGCAAAAGTTTTGCGCGCAAAACTTTTGCGTGAAAAAGAGACGCAAGAGACGCAAGAGACGCAAAGATTTCTTTTTCTCTTGACAAACTCTTTAGCGTCTTTAGCGTCTTTAGCGTCTTTAGCGTTTATTTATCTTAACTATAGTTGGAACGTATACCTAGTACACTGTCAAGGTTGTTTTGATGGGTAAAAAAAGGTTAAATATAAAAAAATTTCTGGAGATAAATATAATGGCTAAAAAATATATTGTACAGCTATCTTTTGAGGAACGAGATGAATTA
>Ga0190315_1000098_pt1 | contig 50998 bp, 34 predicted proteins | sample 48701101_MG_FD_161673 | JGI IMG/M metagenome (GOLD analysis project Ga0190315, IMG submission 161673) | Hydrothermal vent sediment bacterial communities from Southern Trench, Guaymas Basin, Mexico - 4870-11-0-1_MG | ecosystem: Environmental > Aquatic > Marine > Hydrothermal vents > Sediment ...
TTACGACCCCACCCCTATATAAACATAAGGCACGACCGGGCGTTTTTTAATAAAAATATAGCTTTCATCAAAGAGTTCCTTAACTTAATGGCATTGAGGTTTCACCTGGGGCTATTCACATTCAACCCCTTCAGGGTTGGCACGTATCCGATACCTTTTCCCCAAGTTCTTGACGTGCCCTATCCAATAGGGTAACAAGCGCTTTAGGGTATTGTGGGTATGCTTTCAGGAATCGATATCCAAAACCTCTCTATTTAAGTTCAAAGGCCATCTTTCTTGCCTTGATGCGTATGGGGTTGAGCTATCACGCAACGAAGTCTCGTTATCTTCTACCTTAACAGCAAATGGATGAATTCAAATATCCAAAAAAAACCAACTAAAATCAAGAAAACCAAGAAAATATATAACAGATCCAACCAAAACTCATAACATTTAACGTGACATTGGGGAACGGCTTTTTGGAATTGTTTGATTTCACGTCTGCTGACTTTAGTATCATTACAATCCAATTTCCGTAAATTATTCAAATCGTGTAGCGGCTCTAAGCTATTGATTTGAGTGCCACGGCAATTTAACTCTTCTAAATTCTTCAACTGACGCAGTGGCTCTAAGCTACTGGTTTGAGTCTTCTGGCAGTTCAATTCTTGTAATTGAACAATGTCCACCAACTCACTATTGTCAGGTTCATGCTCGATATCAATCGCCTTTTTGAAAATGGCTTGCCATTCTTCATCCAATTGAAGCCACCATTTTATATCCGCTGGTGTAACCGCTATATCGCATTGAGGGCATTCTCTTACGAATCTGTCGATTTCCTCAAAGCTCAGTTGATCGATATACCAAGACAAGCTTCGTAACTTCGTCAAGTTATAAAGCGGCTCTAAGCTAGAGATATTAGTCTCCCTGATATCCAATTCCTGTAAATTCGTCAACTCGCGCAGTGGCTCTAAGCTACTGATTTGAGTATTCCAGTCGCAATCCAACTCCTGTAAATTCGTCAACTCGCGTAGTGGCTCTAAGCTACTGATTTGATTCATAGAGCAATACAACTTCTGTAAATTCGTCAACTCGCGCAGTGGCTCTAAGCTACTGATTTGATTCATAGAGCAATACAACTTCTGTAAATTCGTCAACTCGCGCAGTGGCTCTAAGCTACTGATTTGATTCAGAGAGCAACCCAACCACTCTAATTTCGTCAACTCGCGCAGTGGCTCTAAGCTACTGATTTGAGTCTCAGAGCAATATAACCCCTGTAACTTCGTCAACTCGCGCAGTGGCTCTAAGCTACTGATTTGAGTCTCAGAGCAACCCAACTCCTGTAAATTCCTCAACTCGCGCAGTGGCTCTAAGCTACTGATTTGAGTCTCAGAGCAATACAACTCCTGTAAATTCGTCAACTCGCGCAGTGGCTCTAAGCGGTTGACTTGAGTGTTTCCGCAATACAAAGTTTGTAACTGGGTTAAGTGCTGAAGCGGCCCTAAGTTACTGATTTTATTATCATAGCAAACCAACTTCTGCAAATTCTTCAAGTGCTGAAGCGGTTCTAAGCTGCTGATATTGTTGAACGCACAATCTAATATCCGTAACTGAGTCAAGTTCTGAAGTGGCCCTAAACTGACGATTTTATTGTGGCTGCAAGTTAATACCTGCAAATCCGTCAAATGGCTCAGTGGCTCTAAGCGACTGATTTGAGTATTCCAGTCGCAATCCAACTTCTGTAAATTCGTCAACTCGCGTAGTGGCTCTAAGCTACTGATTTGATTCAGAGAGCAATACAAATTCTGTAAATTCGTCAACTCGCGCAGTGGCTCTAAGCTACTGATTTGAGTCTCAGAGCAATATAACCCCTGTAACTTCGTCAACTCGCGCAGTGGCTCTAAGCTACTGATTTGAGTCTCAGAGCAACCCAACTCCTGTAAATTCCTCAACTCGCGCAGTGGCTCTAAGCTACTGATTTGAGTCTCAGAGCAATACAACTCCTGTAAATTCGTCAACTCGCGCAGTGGCTCTAAGCGGTTGACTTGAGTGTTTCCGCAATACAAAGTTTGTAACTGGGTTAAGTGCTGAAGCGGCCCTAAGTTACTGATTTTATTATCATAGCAAACCAACTTCTGCAAATTCTTCAAGTGCTGAAGCGGTTCTAAGCTGCTGATATTGTTGAACGCACAATCTAATATCCGTAACTGAGTCAAGTTCTGAAGTGGCCCTAAACTGACGATTTTATTGTGGCTGCAAGTTAATACCTGCAAATCCGTCAAATGGCTCAGTGGCTCTAAGCGACTGATTTGACTATTACTACAAGACAATTCTTGTAAATGAACCTGTTTTGCCAACTGAGCGTCATTAGGTTCACCCTGAATCTTAAAGGTCTTTTTGAAAAACCCTTTCCATTCATAATCCAATCGGTTCCACCATTCCCTATCCGCCGCTGTGATTTTGGAATGGGATGGTTTGGCCGTCGTGTCTGCTTGAGATGTCGTGAAACTCGCCGTCTCTATCACACCCAAAGCCAAAGCCCACGACTCCACTGCCCAGTGTGCTTCTTCGGGGGCCATGCCAAGGTTGTTATATAACCGCTGAGCCAACTTTGATAATACAGCGTCTTTGGGTGTGTCCTCTGAAACGGCCAGCAATTCGGCCATCACGTTTTCTTTTAGCGCACTGATTAACAGATTAATCTCACGCGGATGCTCTGGACACAACTCACGCAATCGGGATTCACACTGGTTAGGATCATAGCAAACCGCGTGGCCCTGTTGCGTGATGAGTGCATGCAATTGTTGTCGAGGGATGTTATTCATTTCTCCGGTTTTGCTTTGTGTTGTGAATTGGATGCCTTCGGGGCTGAAGCCCCAATTAATGATTAATGATTAATAATTAATTGATGATCATGTTTTTAGTCTGACAATGCACAAGGATTGTATATAATAAGGGATTAGAATCTCCCAAGAACTCGAATCTCCCAAGCAATAAAATTAATATCCCAAGCAATATATCCCAAGCAATAAATATATCCCAAGCAATAAAATCCTTTATTATAACGAATCCTTGTAGATTAGAAGTCCTGTAGTTAACGAATCCTTGTATATTATAGGTATTGTGGTTTCTGTTGATGACACGGGCGATAGAACAGATGTTGATAGCGTGAGTTATTATAACTGGCTAAACTGTTGGGTTTGTCAGGTTTGGCGACAACCGGGGAAGTTTGAACAGTAACCGGGTTTTTGGCCGTCCTATTTGGCAAAGTGGAGGAAGTGGCCTTTTTCTTTAACGGAGAAAGCGGGATGTTATTCAAACTAAGCCACTCGTTGTCGGGCGTCCATTCGCCTTTAAAGTACCCATGCCCTCGTCCACCGCCGGCACCTAACGCGAGGCGGCCTTCAACCAGATCATTTAATGCTAGTTCCAAAGCTTTCCATACCTTCTTGTCTTTTTCTTCGTCTTCTTTTAACTCCTTCCATGTCTGGTTGTTATTGGAGGGTAAGACGATTGCAATGTTGACAAAAAAGGGTTGTTGGCTTGTTACGACTTCTTCAGAGAAGAGTACGCCTTCGTGCACGCCGCCGGTAAATCGGTCTACGCCAACTAAAGTTTGGACTCCTGCCACCAGACTGTGATGGCAAAAATCAAGGAGTGATATCCCCTAATCCGTTGTACTAAGGGGGTGGTATGAAAACTTCCGCCTTCCTGCACTCGTGTTAGGCTAAAGAAATTTTGATAAGAGTACAACGGATTGTCGAAATAAATTGTCATGGCTAAGTTTATTTAGCCACCCCCGAATATGAAAATCCGTTTCGGAACGCGTATCCGTTGTACTAGATGCTATGGGTATTTTCACAGTAAACGAATTAATTCGTGGTACTATTCGCTTTTTTTTAATTCGACGGTGACTCGCCCTAAGCCACGACTACGTGATGTGCCGACTGCGCGAATAAGCGGTAAGCATTTTTCCAATTGTTGGTGCCAATTGTCAGTTAATTGAGAAGAGTGTAATTCGTACAAGGTTGCGGTTAATGTTAATGGAATAGTGACTTGCATGCCTCGCAACGATTTGTCTTTGGCACTGCCTGTCTCGTGTTCAATGGCGGTGGCATAAATTTGATGGTAAAAACCTTGGCATAGTTGTTTTCCTTTTTGTTTCTTCAGTGCTATTGATGAAGTGAGTAACGAGAGTAAGTATTTTTTCAGTTCCTCATCTAACACGGCATCAGATACGCCTAATGCGCCGGCTTCGGTTTCTAAGCGGATTTCGTCTTCTCCCGGTTCTATCGCATTACTGCCAAACCAACAGAGTGTACTGTCTTTTGGGATCTGTTGCCATTGTTCGGCTCGATAGACGGCATCTCGCAATAATCCTTTGACGGTGCGCCCGGGCAAATTGGGCAAGCCATACGCATCTCGGTGTACCAATTCATCCAATAATGCACCCCCACCGCGCCCAGTGCCGGCTCGCCAATAGCTGTGAATCTTAAATTTAATCTGGTACATAATCACTTCCCTTGCGGATGCTGAGTAAAGCCAGCGCGTCGCCTATTGGTGTGCGAATATATCTGTTCTCACCGAGTTTTATCTCAGAACCGACGAGCTTTACAGAATCAGTCGGTTGCTTGTCTAATTGAAGCTGTTCCAGTATTTCTTTCAAGTCATCGAGCAATTTCGTTTGCCCTCTTTTTTTCTGGTTGTCATACCAGCGTTGCATAGCCGATTCGGCTTGTTCTTGACTTGTTTCTAATAGAGTTAGAAAGTCGCGGAAAGTTCCATGACTGACTCTTGGCAAAAACTTCAACAATTCCTTCAAACCGTCTAACTGAACCAACTCGTCCGACTTAACGGTGGGTTCCACGTTACCCACTTTATAAGGCTGCATGGTGAGTTGAATCCCATTGTTGTTCTGGAGTTCACGTCTGAATTCACGTTCAAGGACAGTTTCGTACTTATCAATAATACTGGTGGTAATGCGGTGAAATGCCAAACAAGAGGGTACTCGCTCTTTTGGCTTAACATGTTCTTTGGCAAAGTTTTTAGCATATTTGCACAAAGATTCGGCCAAATGATAACCCTGATAAAACGGTTGACTGGCTTTGATGTAGGCGATACCAGCACCGGCTGTGATTTGTTCAGGCAAAACGGGTTTTAAGTCATGAAAGTTGTTCTTGAGTTTAGTTAATTCTTTTTGGCTATGCTCTTCAAACGTTTCCAAAAACACGTTGGTAAAGTCCAAGGCTAAGTCACCGCGCACAATAAAAGTGAAATCGTCACCGCCTAGCACTAATGGGCGGGCGGGCATAATTTCAAATTGCTGCTGTGCGACTTTGGTAACAACTTTTTTGATTGCCTCTTTTGCAGAATAAACCGTTGTATCTTCAATTGCTTGAGAATACTTTATTAATAGCTTAGCATAGTGCTTGACAGTGGTTTTTTTATCCGGTTTGTCCAGCAATTGTTCTTGGATTGCTTTTAACAATTGCCCCAAATTATTGCCGTCGGCATGAACAATGCCAAGAAAACGGTTATCCGGGAGCAATGGAAACGTTTTATCATCAGGCTCTTCTTGGTCTTTATCATCTAAATTGATGGGCCAAAAGATAGGCCTATCCTCAAACTTCAGTTTGTCAATGAGGGCCGTGCCCTTACGAAAGTCTTCATGACGCTTAGTTTTAGTGATCGCATCTAGGCGTTCTCTGTCGCCTCCTTTAGCCCGTGAAACGGCGGCTTGTCCAGTGCGTGGACTGCGTGCGACTAACGGCCCTGCTAACGGCAACGTCGGAAAAAAAGCATTGTGATCGTGCTTAAATAGATCATGTCGTGCGCTTTCAATGGCCGTTTTTAGATTCTCGTCTGTTCCCATCCCTTGGGCAAACGTCAAGCCCGGGAAAGCCTGTTGAACACAAAATGTCCACACCGCTTGAAAGCGTTTGGCATCATCAAGGTTTGAAAAAATGGCTTGAAAGGCACCGCCGGCTTTGCGCGCAAATTTGACTTTGTCCAAATTGTTCAAAGCTAAGGTGTCCAAAATATCGTCTAAAAATCCGTGACTTATGTATTCAATTTGCTCGCTCGCGCCAATCATATCCTTTAATTTGCTGCTATCGAGGATATAGGTTTGGATAGACTTGGCTTCAAAATTATATACGGTATGCATCTTTTTTTTCAGTGATCAGTTATCAGTTATCAGTTATCAGTTATCAGTTATCAGTTATCAGTTATCAGTGTTCAGTTATCAGTTATCAGTGTTTTGTGATCAGTTATCAGTGTTCTGTGAACAGTCGTCCAAATTTGAATTTGGAGTCCAACGTACGTCTTAGGGCACTGTTCCCATTTTGGGGAAATTATTTTTTCTTCGAGCCTTATTTCTACTTTCTCATATTTAAAGTAATTCATTGATTTCAAAAGAATGGCCCCAAGAGGCCCTCTATATAAATCAATTGCTTAGGTGTAATGTGACAAAGTAGAATTATTTATGTCATTCGATGATCAAGTTTGGAACGAACGCCATGAACTGTTCCTCAGCGCTCAAAGTTCAAGTACGTATCAAGGCACTACGCTCGCTCGGTGGGGGGTTAGTCTGCTTTAGCAGACTTGAGCTATTAGCTTGGGGATTTATCCCCAAGCACTAATCATCAAAAACTTGAGCATTGAGTGTCAGTAATAAAAATGTCCTCGGCTGCTTGGTGAGGCGCGTAGCATAAACTAGTCAATACCGTTTGTTGAGTACGTTTTTGTCGCATGGAAATTGGGTGATGCAACTCAGTGATCAGTTATCAGTTATCAGCTATCAGTTATCAGTCGTCCAAACTTGAATTTGGAGTCCAATGTACGTATCATGGCACTGTACCCATTTTGGGGAAATTAATTTTTCTTCGAGCCTAAAGCGACTACTACAAACTAGAGATTAAGTCGCTAAAGTGACTACTAGGACTTACGCATTGACAGATGAAAATTTTTATGCTCCCTTTTAAATACAAGGCATTACAAATTTGGGACGAGTCTTTTTTAGTCAATTTTGACAGATTTAGTCGTTGGTAAAATTGTTATAACCCGATGATATTTATCATGAAAACAAAAATTTTCGTTTGTCAAGGAGTAAGTCCTAACTACTACAAACTATATAGATGTTCAGAAAAATAATTAATTTCAAAAAAACCAATAGTGAATAAATAGACGTCCAAGATAAATCTTGGACTCCGGAGGTAAATAGACATCCAAGATAAATCTTGGACTCCGGAGGTAAATAGACATCCAAGATAAATCTTGGACTCCGGATGAAATAGATGTCATCGATAAATCTTGGACTCTGGATGAAATAGATGTCATCGATAAATCTTGGACTCCGGATGAATTAGACGTCCAAGCTTCCTTCGCCAGTCATAAAATATTACACCCATTTCCGTGGTATTGGGGTGGCTTCGTTTGGGACTGGCATTGCCTATTTAGAAAAACCACCAACCAAAATATATCCTAGTTTGGAAGCAATGCGCCAAGATGCAGGTGAAGTTGAAGGATTTCTCGGTTATGGGCATTTGTCAAATAATTGGTACTACTTTCTCTGGGAGGCTGATTAATGGAATTAAATAAAAACTTCCTCAGACCAAATCGTCTTGAATATTTGATAGCAGTGGCATCAGTATTACCCTCAGCGAATAAGTGCCAACGCGCATTGTATCTTTTGTCGGGTGGTGATTTTATTACAAGCTATTTGTTATCTAATGGTGCCAATGAAATCATTATGGTCGATCGTCTTCCCTTTCATGGTATAACATTAAATGATAGCGATTATACTAGGTATAAAAACGAATACTATTACAAAAAATATGAGCTTAACTTTTCTGTTGAGCCCGATCTGCTTCCAGAAATCGGCTGTCTGCAATATTTGCTATGGGAACTTGAAGCGATGGGAATCAGTGATACTAATCAGGTAATACACACACTTATTGAAGGTTCAGATTCTCGTTCCTACACCTTAAAATATCAATTACCTGGCGATGCAGAAAAATATTTGGTTTACTACCAAATCGAAGATGCTTGCCATTTAAAATATTACCCAGAAGGATTGCTACAAGAGATATCTAAAGGTATTGATTGCCTGATCCGTAAAGCGGCTGTGAACCTTAAAATATCCAGCGAAGTCTTGGCATTCATGACATCGTCTATGGATAAGCAGGGTTTGATGTTCATTGATGATGAATCCAGTACAATGCTTGATGAGATAAATACGGTATTTTGTCCAATGAACGAGACTGCAATGCTCGCAATTAGGCAATTTGAAACGTCGCATTCAATCCTGTTCGGTTACAACCCTGTCACCATATATCAAAGCATTCCTGCACGACGCGAATGGGAAGTGGAACGAAGATATCAACCAGGCAATTTTCCAAAAATTCTCATATTCCTTAATGATAATCCATCACTCGATCTTCATATAATCAAGTCTCTTCTGGAAAACAGCAGCATTAAATTTATTTTAGTCGGTGATGCAGAAGGCACAGATAGACTTGCTCAACATCACCCTGATCAGTTTTTTATAGAAACAACATACTCTCCAGAATCATTAATAAAACGCTATCTCTGCGATAGCAGAACAACTGTTTACATATTGGGTAATGATGATGAATTCAAATATTTCACGAATTTCAAACAGGTTAAATACTTCATCACATCAAGCGTGAACTACCCCTATTTTAACTATCAAGTCGAACAGATGATTCTGCTTTGTATTTTTAATGAAGAAAAAATACCCGAGTATGAACGTATTTTCAATCCCTCACTTGGCTCAAATTATTTTTGGCTACAGTTTAATATTTTTAAGCACATTAATCCAAATAATGTGGAGGCTGAAATATCAAATTTTGCACAACAAGTTATGGCTAAACTATCTTCAAAAATTGAGCTAACGTAGGGTGCGTCCTACGCACACTTTAGTTTGGCAGGAGTCGGCCAACTTTAGTTTGGCAGCAGGGCCGTTCAATGCTAAAAGAACTTAAATATTAATAAGTTATAAAATTGGGTGGCTCAAATCCGCGCCCACAGATGGGCGTTATATAAGTGTTTGATATTATTGAAATCTTATTTGACCGCTGACCGGTAAGCAACTATTGATATAAAGAGATTTTAGCATTGGACAGCCGTGAGTTTGGCAGGAGTCGGCCAAATAGTGCAGGATCCATACCACCTCAGCCAACAGCTAAAGCAGTTGTCTGAAAGCTCAAGTACCCTAAAGGGCACTGGTTCTTCAGTAGGCCCCCGCAGACTTTAGCTTTTAGCGCAGAGGAACCGCTCATGGCGGGGATGGTACGGGGATTTCTGCTCTCCCGCACTAGATATTAAGTCGCTAAAGCGACTACTACAAACTTTTAGTCGCTGAAGCGACTACTACAAACTTTTAGTCGCTGAAGCGACTACTACAAACTTTTAGTCGCTAAAGCGACTACTACAAACTTACACATTAAGTCGCTAAAGCGACTACTACAAACTTTTATTAGCTATTTACCCGTTCCAGTTTTTTTATTCGCCCAAGACTTTTTTGATGCGTCCAATTTTGGCCTTTTGCTTTTTGTTGCCGCCTTTCCATTTGCCAATGTCGGTGTAGAATTTTTTCAGCGTTCCAGCCATTTTTTGGGCTTCTTCGCCTTTATGCTGTTCCATTTTACCTATCCATTCAGTCGCCTTGGCTTCGGCGATGCTTTGGTTAGGGGCCAGGAATAAGTCCCGATACAGTTCCTTTTCTAAGTCGGACGAAAAGCCGGCCAATTTTTGGGTCATCTCGGCGGCTTTTTTGTCCGCTTCTTCTTGTTGTAGCGCCTTTTCCGCTAGTTGCCAACGTTCCGTGTCCGTCAGTCGCTTGAACAATTCTGGGTCACTGGGGCCATTGTAGTTGACATAAGGCGGTAAAACCCAGTGGCTGTTTTTTTGCTTCTGGAATTGCGGTAGTGGCATGTAAGCGAGTTTATCTACCTGCCCCGGTGTTTTTTCTGGATCCGCCATCGCTAACAGTTGCGTCATTTGTTCACTTTCGACCCATTTCACTTGAGCATCTTTTTTGGGGCCGGTTCTCTGGGCCTTTGCCCAAGCTTCTTCCATCAGGTCTACAAAGGCTTGTAGGCAAGTGTCTCTGTTTGGCACGGTGCCGTTTGGATTGGTGGAGCGCAAGTTTTGCCAACTGTCATCCTTGAGATGAAGACTGATTTGTCCGAATCCAAAGGGTTTAGCCATGCCCAAGCCATGCCGTAAGCTTGGGTTGTCTCCCCAAGTTAAGGCCCATATCAACGCGCCCAATTCCGCCGGGCGAAGGTTATGGAGGTTTAAATAGCACTTAAAAAGCGCACCTTTTGCTAAGGGGTAAAGATAGACTTTGACTTTGTTGCTGAGTGCCGGATCTGCTTTGGGAACCTCCCATCTGGAATTGGTCGGGTAACGTTTCCAACCTCGCACTTCGGCGTTGGCATCCATGTAAGTCATGTAAGCCTGTTGTCCCGTGATTTGCGGCGCGTTTTTCTGTTGCACATAGCTAGGGTAATAACTGGCCTTGGGGCCACCTAGAATAGTCGGGGGTAACTTTTTGACCTGAGGTTGATTTTCTAAAAAGGCCATATTAAAACTGATCCGACTTTTGATACTGAATTTTGTATCTTCTTCATTCATGGTACCAAAGAGCAGTTCGGGGAAGTCATAGAAATCAATCGCACGGTGGTCTGAATTAGTATGGTTGATGGTTTCGCCTACCGAATGTTTGTAAGGTAAGCGATACATCATCGCCAAGCCGAGAGAGTCTACTTTGTTGCCCTTTTCTAGGTAGAAGACGGGTATTGATTCGCCTTTGCGGAGCTTGTCATACCAGTATTTCCACTCGTCAGAATCGGCATGAATGCGTTGGAAGGCACGGACAACTTCTTCGTCCACTTCTTTTGGGGTGGAAGTGGGGTTGTAGAAGATGAATTCTAGGTGTTTGCGGCCTTTTTCGCCGGTATTGTCAGCCGGTTGGCCGGTAAATACTAATCGTCCTTCATACGACCCGGTGCCGAGTGTACGCTTGGTTTTGGCGTATTCTAAATACAGTGTTTGGTTAGGACGACTGTGATTCCAGCGTTTGTTGCCTTCAATGTCGAATTTGATATCCAGGTGCTTCCAGTATTTGTATCTCTCAACCGCGCTTTGTTTTTTCTTGATTCTTTCTGGCTTGAGAATGTCTAGCTGTTTTCCCCAGTCAATCAAGTCGTTGTGTTCTACTCGGACATATTCGCAGGGCGTGAGTTGCCAGTGTATGTTTTTCTCTGTTGATACCAATTTCAGCCAGCCGGCGCAAGCCAGTGGGCGATAGGTATTTTGACCGACGGGTTGCGCGAGATGTTGGCGGTAAAATTCTCCGCCTTTGGTCAAATCCCGCACACTTAGCCATTGGTCATCCACTAAGCGCATTTTGCCGAAAGTCGCAATTTCTAACACGTTACGAATCATGCCCTTGATGCTGGTGCCGGGGATGGCGTAACGTTCGTCGGGCGCTTGGAAAAAATGGATTTCGCCGGGATGGTCTTTGGTGGCCGATTTTTGTTGTCCACCGACTAAAATCGGTGTATGCGATTGAATTGTCAGTTCCAACGTGCCGCTGATGCCGTCTGAAAAAGGTAAGTCATGGGAGACTTGAGCGGCCCATTTGGGTTTAAATATCCATGCAGATAAAGGTACAAAGTTATAAGGAGCATAAATGCTCATGTTGTCATCTCCTTAGTTCCCCAGGTTTCACCTGGGGCTATACTAATGAAAAATGAAAAATGAAAAATGAAAAATGATAAAATTAATGATAAGTCTATAATTTTTATATGAATTTTATTAGCAGTTTCGTTTTTCATTTTCACGGATTTGAAGTACGTTCCGTATATTTACATTCAACCCCTTCGGGGTTGTGGTGCCCCGTTTGTCCCACCCCAGGTTTCACCTGGGGCTATTTACATTCAACCCCTTCGGGGTTGGGGCTCCTCCCCGGCCCTTCCCCAGGTTTTCCTTAAGGCTATTATCTCGCGCAGCGAGTTACTGCGTTTCACATTCAACCCCTACGGGGTTGGGGCCCCAAGGTTTCGCCTGGGGCTATTATCTCGCGCAGCGAGTTACTGCGTTTCACATTCAACCCCTTTGGGGTTGTGGCCGTTGGGTTTTCCCTAGGTTTTACCCGTGGCTCTTCATTAGGGTGAGGGTTTGTTCACAAAACCGTTAAAAGCGGCGCAAATTGGGCGATAGCCTTGTTCACCGTCTGGTTGCCAATAGACACGATAACGTAGATTACCCGGCTTTTCAAATTCACCTAAGAGTTGGGTGGCTTCAACGAGGTGAGTGTTACCTTTTTGTTCTTGAAAAGTGGTTAGCAGCCAGCCGCTTGTGCCTTGTTGGTGAATATGCAAAGCGGTGTTGTTAGTGCCTTTGACTTCTCCGTAGAGAATAGTACCTTCGTCGGGTAGTTCTCCGTTTATAAAGTGGGTGACGGTGCTTTGAAAACATAACCAACCTTCTTGGGGTTGGAAGTCTTTGAGTGCTTGTTTGACTTCCTTAGGCTGTTGGCATTGGCGCGTGGGGCGTTCTAAGCGGCATAGTTGAGGTAATTGGCCGCCTAAGGCGGTTTTTAAGTCGTCTGTGATGTGGTTAAGTAATTCATCTGGTTCCATTATGCTTTTCCTTGTTTTCACCCTCACCCCAGCCCTCTTGTCCGAGCGAGGGTGAGGGGTAAGGCTTGTAGCTTTTCTACCTGTTTCGGTTAACCGAGAGGAAGGTGGATTACGCGACGCTAATCGGCCCCCGACCTTTTTCGACCTTTTTCGTTTAAGTGCCGGTCAAATTGATTTCAAGGCTTCCCTTGAATCCAAGCGCCTTCATCGGACCATTTTATACTCCCTTTAAAATAGCCATAGCCACCGCGTCCACCGCCAGCGCCTAGGGCTAATCGCCCTTCGACTAAATCAGCTAATGTCATCGCTAACGCGTCGCGGACTGTTGGTTCGTTCATGGCCGCATTTTCAGGGTGTGTTATCACCGTCAAGGACAATTCAATGGGCGTTTTTTGTCCCACAAGTTCTTCATTAAACAACATGTGTTCTCTCACACCACCGGTGAATCTATCTACGCCATTGTGCATTAACAGAAACGCTTGTTCTGGCTTGGGCCTGATGTATAAATCGTCTAACACCATATGGCCTACTTGTCCACCGCTTTTTTCTTTGGCAAAACCGAAAAGGGTAGTGACGGCATTATTTGCAGCCTTGTTAGAGTTTTTATTCGGTTCTGTTGCTGGAGAATCAGCAAAATAACCGTTTAAGGCATTGTAATGAAAGGCAACACGGTGTCTTAATGCACCTTTAACGCCACTGGCTGGAATGACGACATAACGGTCATCGGTCAAAAATCCTTTATTGTTATTCCACACGACTTTCTGTTCTCTGACGGGCAACAAATCGGCTTTTTCCTCGCTAAAAAAGGGTTCTGTGCCTTGCCCAAAACGGTAGCCTTCTCGTGGTGTGAGGCTGATCGAGGCTTGTGGAAAAGTAGCCGTTTCAGCTAAGGTTTTTTCTGTCAGTTCATGGCTGTCCGCTAGTTTGTTGGATAGACGTTGATAGGCGGCAAAGTCGTTAGCGTTTTTTAAGTTAAATTTACTCGCCTGTAGACTGACAACACCTAATGCGCCTAGCCCCCGACGTGTTGCGCCGCCTAAACGAAAATCAGGCCGATTGAGCAAGGCGAGTAAGTTCTCCCATCGCTTATCTTTTTGCTTGTTGCTCCATAATGACAGTTCAACCGTGAAGCGATGTCCAGCGCGTAAACTGGTGCGGTCAAATTGCGCTTGTTCTGCTGCTGTACCACGATGCGTTAAGCGAACATGGTCGCGTACAATAGGAGTCAATTGTAGCGCATCGGACAACAATGGGTCATCCATCAGACGATATTGATCGAGTATCAAACCTTCAATCGGTTGATTGTGACTATCATGAAGACAGCCCCAAGAAACGTGTACTTGAGAAGGTCGTTCGTGGTTGAGGTCTGCGCTACCAAATAAAGCTTGCGTCGATTGATCAGCATAGTTGTATTGGTACAAATGGCGTAAGACACCGGCGATGCTAGAGCCCGGCAGAGCGGGTAAACTGTTCACATCACGCACTAGCACCGTGTCAAATACGCCATCACCTCGGCCCGCACTGATAGATAAAGGGGTGCGTGTTTCTAGTACCAGACGGGCGATATAAAAGTTCGGATAGTCAGCAAGCACTTTTATTTTCCCTCCTTCTTATGCTTGGTATAGCGTTTGACGAAAAATAATTTTTGGCCCCGGAGAAATCCGAGTTTTTTGAAAAATCGGATTTCTTTGGTGTTCGTATTACCCATTACTAACTGTCTTTTTGGCTTCTTGGGCACGGGCAAGACTGACGGCTCGCCGTGCGACTTGCGATAATAAAATCGGTAACTCCTCGTCTGAGGTTGCTTCAACTTGTTGCTGTAACCATTGTCTGAAATTTTGCAAGTCTTTATGCTTTTCTAAAAATATTTGTGTTGTCCAATCAGGATCGTGTTTTTTGCAAATCGCACGTTCATCAGTAAATAACAGTGTACGGATATCGGTCGCCGTCAAATTGGGCGTTTTAGCCAATTCTAGCACTCGGCCCCATTGCGTTGGGGAAGGCCCTACCAAAACCCCTTCGGGTGCCGAGGTTAGTAATTGTGCCGAGCGGTAAAGTAATCTCAAGGTTTTTATCCATTTTTCTGCTGTTTCTTCAATCACTTGTGCTTGGCTGGTTTGCACAACATGCGCTAATAGCCACTTTGCCAGCGGCGTATTAGGTGGCTCTGGTGCTCTTGCCGTCTCTACAGTGAGCGCTGTCTCTAAACTTGGTTGGGGTGTACGCAATAGCAGTGGATTTACCCACAGTTGTCCGAGTCCTGCTTGGCGGTATAAGCCAACGCCGGCTTGTAGTTTTTTAATAATGGACTGAATTTCGGTGGGTTTATTTAACGCAAAATGCAACACGCTGCCCATGCTTAACAGGGTGCGTTCTAATTCGCGGCGGCGGTAATGACTATTAAAGGGAGCATAGCGGCGGCTGCGAATAAAGGTTTTTTCAAGGACTAACTGTCCGTCTGGTAAACCCAAATCTTGGGTGGTGGGCAACAATGTTGGTTGTCCCCATTTGTCCAGTAATGCTAAATCAGACAGCAACCAGAGGGTAATTTCTTGAGTTTTTGTCTCTGGTTGCCGCGTTTTATCATCTTCAGTCCAATCGGCGTTTGCCACCATGACATTGCCGTATTCAGCAGAACGTGAACGCCCTATTTGTAAACGACTATTAAGCGTTTCAACGACTTGGTTGAATAACGTTTTGGGTACCTCTTTATCCGCTTCTAGTATAAAACCAAAGCGCATGTCTTGGGGTAAGCTGGTATAGCCAAATAATTGTTCAATGATGGCACGTCCCGTTTTTGGGTCAATCGCGGCTTTCATGCGGAGGTTAGGTGCCGGCTGTGTCACTCGTCCATCCAAAGCGATATAACCACTACGGAGTTGTTGAGGTTGGATACGCTCAGGATATTTTTCCAATTGGTAATTGAGCAGATTTTTAGCTTGCAGTTGTTTGAAATCAACTTGGGATCGATTCACGACAATGGCCGCCTCACCGCTTTTTTGCTGATGCCAACAGAGCGGCATAGGATAACCGAACCGGTTGGTATCGCTTAACGGTAGGGCATTACCAAAGCGCACTTGCCCACTATGAAAGATGGTATAGGCTTGTTGTTCAGACAACTGCGCGTATAAACGTGCTGCACAAGCGCCGAGCAAAGTGGCACCGGGGAGATAATCCAGACTGTTGTGCCCACCGATCATCGCGGCGCGTTGACTGACGATGACATCTTCTAACAAGGTAACTGTAAAGACTTGTTTTTGCATATCTATTTTTCTTCCAACGTCACTGTGACTCGTCCTAAGCCTCGGCTACGCGAAGCCCCTACCGCACGAATTAGCCTCAAACAAGGCTTGAGACAGTCTATCCAATGCTGCCGCCCTTGTCCCCAATCTCTATTTTCCAACGAGGCCGGATTTAGCACCTCTAAACGCGCCGTCAAAGGCAAGGGAATCGTGACTTCTAGAGTCCGCAACGATTTATCTTTAGTACTGCCGGTTGCGGGATCGATAGCACTAGCACTCAATTGTTTAAACAAGACTTGACGTAATTGTGGATTGGTGGCGGAATGAGATAACCATGCCGTGATGTCTGCGGGTAACACGGCATCAGAGACACCTAGTGCGCCCGCTTTGGTTTCAAAAATGGCGCGTTTTTCTTCTAGTGCTTCGCTACCGAAAAAACAATGGGTCGTTTTTGGGGGAATATGTCCCCATTGTTCAGCGCGATACACTGCATCACGCAATAAGCCTTTCACAGTGCGCCCTGGTAAGAAAGGCAAGCCGGCGGCATTTTTATGGACGACGGCATCAAGTAAAGCACCGCCACTGCGTCCACTGCCAGCGTGCCAGTAAGATTGAAGGTCGAATCGTAAGTTAAAATGTGTGTTGGACATGACTTCTTCGTGCATCGAGAAATTAAAATTGAAGTATGGAGCCTAAAGCCAGGGGCGTTGCCCCTGGCTATATTAATGTCGCCCCGTTGGGGCTGACTTTAAAATCTCTATTAGCCCTTTCGGTATGTATTATTAAAGCCAGTGTAACTACCTGGAGCACTGCCAAACATTCCTTGGCACTGCCAAACTAAAGTTTGGACTCTTGCCAAACTAAAGTTTGGACTCCGGCGAAGAACGAAGTGTAAAAACGCTAAATATCAATCGTTTGCAGTAGAATGGCCTAGATACATTTATACCTCACCTCCTCGTGCGACGCTGTTCCAAGCAATGGCATCTGCCAAGGGTGTGCGCTTGTCCTTAGCTGACAAAATCGGTAATTCCTTGTCACTCTCAACGACCATCTTTTTCAAGAGACTTTCAAATTCTCGATATTTGTCCCATGGCATTTTCAGCATGTTTTCACGCCAGCGTCTGAAGGTACGTTGGGCTTGCATGGGGCTGAGATGGAGTAGATTTAACAATTCTCGCGTTGCCCCAAGGCTGATTTTTTCGTCTGCTAACAATCGGCGCAGCGCTTCTAAGTCTTGTAGGCTTGGGAGTCTTTTTGCCTTGGTGTCGGGGGCGGTATTAACCGAGCCGACTGCATAGGGCTGCATGGACAACATCCACCCGGCTTGCGTACACAGTTCACGCTGACAAATGGTGTCATAATCATCAATCATATTGGTGGTGATGCGATGAAAGGCTAGACTGGATGGTACGCGCCCGTCGGCGCTACGAGATTGTTTAGACTGTTTTTTGGCCGTTTGACACAAAGAGTCTGCTAAACCATAAGCTAAATCAAACGGTTGACTGCTTTTGACAAAAGCTATGCCGGCACAGGCGGTTAAGCTTTTGGGAAGACGCAATTTTAGCTGTATTTTTCCGAAAAACTTATTTAACTTGGTTAGCGATTCTTCGCTGTGGCGCTCGAAGGCGTCCAAGAATTGTTGAGTAAATGGTATGGCTAAATCACCACGCACAATGATGGTTAAGTTGTCCCCGTTTAATATCAATGGACGGGCGGGCATGACTTGTAATGCTTTACCTTGAGCATCGTGGCGCAATTGGGCCTTGGGGACTAACACCTTTTGCGCCGCTTGGCGTGTCGCGGCAATGGTTGCTTTTTCAAGGGTGTCAGAGAGTGCGCTAAAAACGTCTACATAGTGCTGTGGCACGTTTGTGATGTCCTCACGCACATCTATCAGCAATTCGCCTAAACCATTGCCATCGGCATGGATAACAGCAATATAATGATTGTTTCCCAAGGTGGGAAAATGCTGTTCATCGGGCTGATTTTCGTCCTCGTTCAGATTTTGCGGCCACACCAGTCTGGTGGCAGAGGCCGTTGTGAGTTCTAGCTTGTTTTCTATGACAAGTCCGGTTCCTAATTGAGCTTGATGCAGATATTCACGTCTCAAGGCGGTGCGTTTATCAAGACGCTCGGTGCCGCCATTGTTAGGGTTAGGTTTTTCAGTAACAGCGGGCTCCCCGGTGCGAGGCCCACGCGCTACAAGAGGGCCGGCAATTGGAAAAACGGGAAAGAGACGATTTTGGTCAGTTGATTTTTGTTGATTGGCGGCCTTGAGGGCGACCAGTATATCGGTATCTTCTGTTAAACCTTGGACAAATTCTAAGCCGGGTAGGCAATAGCGAACCGTAAAAGTCCATAAATCCCGTAATTTTTTGGCCTCGGAAAGCGTGTTTAAGATAGCGATGAAGGCACCGCCGGCTCTGCGGGAGAATTGGATGTCTTTGCCTTTTTCTAGGTTTAAGGCTTGCAGCACTTTATCTAATAAGCGACGAGTGAGGTTTTCGATTTGTTCACTCGCGCCCACCATATCTCGCAGTTGACTGCTATCAAGAATATAGCTTTGAATAGATTTTGCTTCAAAAGTGTATATAACTGGCATTCGTTAGCCCCTTGGTACAATGGTTTAAGCTTTGCGTTCCTTAATAGAGGTTGCGGGATTATAATGATTAATCAATAAAATACAAGTTTTAACCCAATGTGCCATTTTTTTTAACAAGTCCAAACCTAAGGCACCGCATTTTAAAATTGAAAAAGGCCAATAGATTACAACATAAGTGTTGAATTTTTAACCTCAGGCCCTTCGTCATTTTCACGGATTTTTCGTTACGTTCCGTATATGTAAGTTTTACTGTTTTGTTCATTCGTTCCGAATGTCTGAAACATTGACAAGTTATTTTTTATAGCTCCTAAAATGTTTGGGCGGAATATTTTGCCAAGATAAGAGAAAGTTATACTTTGCACGGTTAAAAACTAGACTTGATCTCGCTTCGCTCTTCCGTCAGTTTGAGTATAGTCAAGCTTAAAATTAGAACAATGGGCGTTTTGATACGTTGTGATACCTCGCTGGAGATGTATCGATGTGCTTTATTAGCTGGTTTGCTTAATTTTATTCTCTAATGTATATTTTAATATAAATAGGTTGGCGATATCAAAAGGCTTGGTTATGCAAATGAAAATTTCAAAATGAACCGGTTAGTTTGTCACTCATTTTAGAAATCATTCAATCACTTAACTAAGCATTTTGCTTTTCACAATTTTAAAGTACGTTCCGTATCGTTTTATTTAACTAGATAACTGATAACTGATAGATAATGGGGCATTTCAACCGCCTACATTGGCTGCCTTTGAAAAACAAAAACACGAGCAATAGAGCGATGTTGTGTCTCAATGGCCGACATTGGCGCACAGCTAAAAAACCAAAATACAATCTGGACGTTCACTTGTTTCAATGGCCGACATTGGCACACACCGTTTTTCATTTAGATGTGGCTATCGGTAAGAATGGGTGTCTCAACCGCAGGCATTGACGCACATCGAAAACTCGCTCTTTAAAATATGGTGTATTGTCCTACAAAGCGACACTATTGTGCAACAACATTTTGGTGACATTGGGGTGCAATTAAAACGGGGTAGCTGAGTGCAAAGCGCTGCTAACGCTTGGCTTTTTTATATTTTATGCCTAAAGACTTTAGCCTAAAAGGCTTTTTTTGGCAACGGTTTTTGTATTCCCTTGCCGTGATACCCGTGACACGGCCCTTTATCCCCAATCGCTTGCATTATCAGATGCCGGTGTCTGTGAGTTTTTGATTGTGAAAAGTTGCCGCTTAAATTATGATGCTTAAATTTCACTGCAACTCTAGTTGTTCATAAAAATCCGTTGGGCTTCCTTCAGAGTATAGCTTACTGCTCCGTAGTTTGTGATCACGGTCTACTTCTCGGTTCACAGTACACCGCCCAGAGGAAAAGGCTTGGTTTTCTTGCCAATCCCCGCCGCTTAAGATTTTTACGGTGGCGAGCCAACCCATAGTCCCCTAGGACTCATAAGTACTCCACGAGCTTAATATCCTTGCAGAGCCTGCCGTATTATTTTATATGTAATACTAAAACGGCAAAGGATGTCAAGTGTTTTGTGTACTTTTTGACACAAAAGCGTCTATTTTTTACCACTAGTAATTAACTCCCAAAATATTTATCTGAAAAACTATACTTAGCACGGGAATAAACTTTTTACACACCCCTTGCATCTCCTGAAAAGAGGGGACTTCAGCAGTATTCACCTCGATAGAGGGGTGTGTGTTTTGAAATGTTTAAGTTGTGACCATCTGTAGTATATATTAGACTTGTCCGTAAATAAATAAGAAAGCCAGGGGCGGTGCCCCTGGCTTTAATAATACTTACCGAAGGGGCTAATAGAAAAGCCCCTTTGGTACGACATTAATATAGCCAGTGTATCTACCTGGAGGGAAGAAGGGAAGCTAACAAAACCCTTATTTTCGGACAACTCTATTATTCTAAAATGCGGACGTGTTCATCTAAAAATAGATTATTATACCCATTCTAAAATAGAAAACGAACATTGGAGTTGAAAACTTGTCTTGTCTTGGATAAAAAATTAGGTTTTTTTTTGGTGATGCGAATTGAGAATTAAATAGAGTGAGAGTACAACGGATGAAAGGGAATAAACTGATTTTTTGATTCCGGCCGATATCGATGGGTTGAAAGTCAATAGAAAGGCTTTGATAAGTACACCACAACCTTTGGTGTTACTGCACTGGTTTATTTTGAGGCCATTATTTTTAGAACTATTTTATTTAAGTAGTCTTTCGCTATTCGCTATTCGCTATTCGCTATTCGCTATTCGCTATTCGCATTTTTATGATTGTAATGGATTTTGGGGATAGCAAAAATGATGAGGCAAACACGCAGGTTTGCCCCTACAAGAACCGGTGGAATCATGTAGGGGTTGACCTACGTGTCAACCCTTTTCGATGGGTATCCCCAAAATCCGTTATAACCAGGCATTTTTGATGAGTTTGGCAATAGCCTATAACTATTTTAGTTAAAAGTTTTTTTTGAGTTTTCGCTATTTAAGTCGCATAGCGAAGTTACTTCGTTTCGCTATTAGCGAGTAAGCCACTGTTCATTTTCCATTTTTAAGCTCGAAATTCTCATGTTGAATTACGATCCCCTAACTCATTCTTTTGATTTACCTGTCCAAAAACTTCTTGTCTACTGCGTAACAGATCGCCCACTGTTTTTGCCCCCGCGCCAAGGCAGTACGCCGGGGACAACTTTGGCCGGTGCTTTTGGTAATGCGCTATGGTCGGCCGTTTGTCCCTATAATGACACGCCCGCCGGCACTTGTAATTTAATACAACCTCATGATCCGTGTTGTCAAGCCCCTACGGAGTGTGTTGTGCCTTGGCTGTATAAACCCTATTCCACCGTACACCGTAGAAATTTTGCACGGCCGGTGTTACTACGGGCGGCGGAGTTGGAAGGCGATAAGCCAGTTGATGTGTTCACCTTGGAAGTCACGCTCTGGGGACGACATGCGATAGCGGCTCTGGAGGCCGTGACAAAAACATTAAATAAAATGGGACAATTAGGCCTAAACAGCGAAGGGACACAGGTGCGCTTTGCCATAACCAAAATTGAAACGGCCCCTTGTTTAACCTTGGCTGAGCGGATTGAACGTTTACCGCCGATACAATCCGTCTTATTGGAATTTCAAACGCCTTTCTTGCATCAGGAAAAAACCAGCGAAGGTAAACGCTATTTTCATACCCGTCCACAATTGCCTATTGTCGGTATTTTGGGCAATGTCGCTTATAACTTAGTGGCGTGGGATATAGAAGATCGGGAATTCGGCGAACAGTTGGATAATAAAGCGCGACATAGCTTAGCACGGGATGCCAGAGATGTCGCTTGGGAGGTGGCTGAAGATTTGTTTATCGTGCGGACGCATTTATCGCCGGTAGAAATCGGGGAACGGTATTCGCGTGGTAATCAAAAAACGATGTCATTACAAGGATTTATTGGCTTAGCGGAATTGGCGGGGAATTTAAAACCGGCCTTGCCTTGGTTGCTGACGCTGGCGCTGGCGGGCGGTGGGCAAAAACGGGCGATGGGTTTTGGCACGGTGCAGATGTGGTTTACCAGTTTTCAGTGATCCGTTTTTCATTGATCAGTTTTAAGGGCCTAAAGAAATCCGATTTCTTCAAGAAATCGGATTTCTCTTATCCTGACTTGATCTGTGATCAATCACTGAAATGATCACTGTTCACTGAAAAACTGATCACTGAGGGCCGGCTGCCAGAATTTCCGGCGTGGCTTGATCAGCATACTGCTTAAAATTGTCAGCAAACATTTTTGCCAATTTTTTGGCCTGAGCATCATAGTCGGCCGGATTGGACCAAGTGTTGCGAGTGTTCAAGATTTCATCCGGCACGCCGGGGCAATGTTTTGGCACTTGTAAACCAAAGAAAGGCTCTTTCTCCAATGGCACGTCTTTCAATTTGCCGTCCAACACCGCATTTATCATTGCCCGGGTGTGAGCAATTTTAATCCGTGCCCCAACGCCGTAGGGGCCGCCGCTCCAACCGGTGTTGATGAGCCATGTATCGGCGTTGTGGGTGTCGAGTTTTTTCCCTAACAATTGGGCATAGCGTTGTGGGTGCATCGGCATAAATGGTGCGCCGTAACAGGCACTGAAATTGGGTAGCGGTTCATCGATACCTCTCTCCGTGCCAGCCACTTTGGCGGTGTAACCCGACAAGAAATGGTACATCGCTTGCGCCTTGGTTAATTTAGCAATAGGCGGTAGTACGCCGAAAGCGTCGGCCGACAAGAAAATAACATTTGTCGGGTGTCCACCCATGCCAGTTCGCGTCGCGTTGGGAATATGGGAAATGGGATAAGAGCCGCGCGTGTTCTCCGTAAATGTCGCATCCATCAAGTCAACCCGACGGGTTTTGGCATTCATCGGGACATTTTCCAATAAGGTACCGAAACTGCGCGTCGTCTCGTAAATCTCCGGCTCGGCTTCCGGCGACAGATTTATCAACTTCGCGTAGCAACCGCCCTCGAAGTTAAAAATGCCATCCTCATCCCAACCATGTTCATCATCACCAATCAGCGTTTTTGATGAATCGGCCGACAGTGTCGTTTTACCGGTACCGCTCAAGCCAAAAAACAGGGCCGTATTGCCATCGGCCCCGATATTAGCCGAACAGTGCATCGGTAGCACATCCTTGAGCGGCATCAGGTAATTCATCACGCTGAAAATCGACTTCTTGATTTCGCCGCCATAGCTGGTACCACCGATAAGGACTAGTTTTTTGGCAAAATTAACAATGATAAAAGTTTCCGAGTTGGTCCCATCAAGACTCGGACTGGCATGAAATCTCGGAGCATCAATCACCGTAAATTCTGGGACATGTTTGGTCAATTCTTCCGGCGTGGCTTGAAGGAACATATTGCGGGCAAACAAATTATGCCAAGCAGATTGACTAATGACGCGAATCGGCAAACGATGTTTGGGAGAAGACCCCACAAAGCAGTCTTGTACATAGACATCTTGGGCTTGCAGATGCAAATACATGCGGCGATGAAGTGCCTCGAATTTCTCCGCTGGATACGGGCGGTTGATTTTGCCCCAGCAAATATCCTTTTCTGTGCTAGGCTCTTGAACGATAAACTTATCGTTAGGCGAGCGACCGGTGTGATGCCCCGTGCGAACTACCAGTGGGCCAAGGTGGGCCAAAATACCCTCACGGCGCCGAATCACTTGCTCATACAGGGCTGGCGTATTCAAATTCCAGTAAATCTCGTTCAAATTGGACAGCCCATGATTATCTAGGCCATACTTGCTGTGTTCATCGCTGCGACTATCGCGCATATTTTTCTCCTGTCGTTTGTAAAACGTGTACCGCCCATTAATTTTTCTTATTAAAATTGAATGGGTTAGCATTTGTTATGACATTGGTTAGACTTAGCACGGGAATAAGGACTTTTTACACAGCCTTTGCACGGCGGTGTGAAGTATTATATTTATTCACTGTTTTAATAGTATTTTATGGTATTTAATAGCATTAAATACTATTGGTATCGTTTGAATTAGGTGACGAGGAACGAACCAGAGTCTGAGCCGTTCCACGTCAAATAGCATTAAGCTCTTCTCAAAGAGAAGTATCGTTCTCCTTGAGATTGTTAAACCGGGTTTTTACATTTAGCTTCCGCTACCCTTAATGCTAATTAACGAAGCTCTGAACTGGATCAAACATTCCAAGGTGTGATTCACCGATCTAACTGCGTGCAGATAAATCAGCCCTCTGTTAGTTCCATACTATGGAATACCATAGATTAGGTAACTATAATAATTAATATTTATATGAGGGATAAACTCGCTCATTCGGTCATGGTGGGGCGGTAAATATATCAGAAAAACAGAAACTATCAAATTCACGTTTTAATAAGTGGTTTTCGAGCGTTGTTTTTTATTGGCTAATTGGTAATTGCTAATTGGTAATTGCGGAGAAAGAACGAACTGTTGGAACGATAATAAACTTTTATCGATGACACAAATATACGGAACGTACTTTAAAACCGTGAAAATGAAAATACGAGTGAGCGATTGAATTATTTAGAAAATATTTTTAATTTTTAATTTTTAATTTTTAATTATTCATTGTTAATAACCCCAGCAGGGGTGCGATTCGGAAAAGGCTTGCCTTGCCAGTCGGGGCGGGTTCGAGCAAAAGTTCACAGAGGTACACGGAGTCACACAGAGGAGGAGTGCTTAGCGAGCCGATCCCGTCGTGATGCGAGTGTGCGATATCCGTGGCTAGGTGACATATATACCTTACGCGAGGGATATTTGAGTGCGTAAGATAGATTGCTATTTGACATAAGTATCGCCGTGGTGTAGTGCTTTTTTAAGCAATATACCCCAGGTTTCACCAGTTGCTCTTCATATTCAACCCCTACGGGGTTGGCACGTCTTTAATATCTTTTTTTACCCCAGGTTTCACCTCAATGCCATTAAGTTAACAAATAAACGAGAAAGAGCCAAAGCTAAAGTCCCCTAAAGGGGACTGGTAAATTCCGGATTTTTTCATAAGCACACGATATGGCATTGAGTCTTCAGTGCCCTTTAGGGCACTTCAGCTATTAGACGACGGCTTTACCAAAGGCGGGGGGATTATTTCTTTCTAATTCCGCAAACTGTGTGGCATTGAGGTTTCACCTGGGGAGATTTATCCGTTTATTTTTTATCGTTATCCTTTTTTACTGAGTACCGGGCATTTTTTGTTTGTCATTTCTGACAATCAATGACTTGAATAAATTGTCCGGTACCAAGCCTTTTTTATTAATAATCCTTGTAGTTGTTGCTGATAAATAGTGGGCCATGTTATCGAATTGATAGCGCTAATTTTATGAGTGGCCCACTAGCGACGCGATGGCATGGGTTCCTAACTTGAGGTTATTAATTGGCCCGTTTGTAGTAGGCGATTTATCGCCTCACGCGCAGTCGTCCAAACTTTGCTCCAGTTTTTGCTCTGAAAAACGGGAGCAAAGGCAAAAGTTTCCGCTGCGGAAACTTTTGCCGACGTTGGATGTTTTCAAATTGTCGCGCTTCATTATTATACTTTTTGTAGGTGTTTTGTTGCTATCCTTTGAGTGGTGGGGAGGGCAAACTACGTTTGCCTACCTACATGTCTAAATCAGCTAATTTTGATACCACTCAGATGGGATCATTTCAAAACCTAATTCTGCGGCCTTACGCCAATATTCCTTGGCTAGGCTCTTATGTGCCGGCATACCCGGCATCCCGGTGCTATAGATAGTTCCAAGGTTGTTATAAGCGGTGGCTGAAACACGCTCTTTCTTCTCTTCTTGTTTGGCGGCCAAAAGATACCACTCTACTGCCTTAGAACCATCGACAGGTACCCCAAAACCGCATTGATACATACTGGCAATGTAACACTGGGCCTTGGCATCCCCGGCTTTAGCCAATGGAATTAGGTTCGTGAAAGCCAGAGAAAAATCGTCATTTTGAAAGGCTTTAATACCGTTTTCCAGCTGTTTGAGTTCATAGTCTCTCATAGCCATCATCTAAACTCCGCTATTAGCGGCATGTTGGGTCTATGAATGAGGTATCAACCAATCCATTAGCCCCAACGGGAGGGCACTGCTTGTCTTTAGCTTGAATTTTCTCCACCTCTTCCTATAGTGGGCCAGGTTATCGAATTGATAGCGCTAATTTTATGAATGGCCCACTAGCGACGCGAATGCATGGCTTCCTAACTTGAGGTTATTAATTCAGAATCACACGGATTGCGTTGCGTTCCATCGGCCCACGCTGGGGTGGATATCAGCGGCATTAGTATAAATACCAAAAGTCGTTGTTTCATCAAGTACTCTCCTTTTGGTTGTTGACAAGAAATAACTATAGTGTTAATAACTTAAACTTTGGCTTGGAACGGCCAAACCGCCAGTTGGCCGACTCCTATTTTTATTCCACCCTCGGCATGTCCCGGTTATTGAACGGATCTTTTTGCGTTATTTTGCCATTTGGCAATTCATAATAAAGTTCGCCATTATGAGAATAAACATTGGGTATGCCAAGCCGACGATTTTCTTCCAAAGCTTTACGGACGGCGCGATTGCCAATACGTTTAAGAACAGTCGCTTGAAGATAGGCTTGAATATCAAGTGGTTGTTGAGTATTCATGTGACACCGTTAAGATCACGCAAAAAGAGTTTAAAGAGTGCTTCATCTGTGACGGTAAACTTCGTATCTTGACCTATCGCCACTTCAATGAAGCTGTAGTTGGTATTATAAAATAGATGCCAATAATCGGCTTGGTTTTTATAGGTGTGCCAGAAATTATTTTTACTACGGATGAATCGACGTTTAACATCCTTTTCTGGTACGTGGTGTCCACCTTTTAAAACGCGCTCCTTGATACGTTTGATACAAACTTCGGGTGTTTCAAGATAAATGAATGATATTGTTATGGTGTAGTTGGCCTGCTTAAAGCGCTGAATGATACGCTGAAATCCAAGGCCTGAAAGCGTTGATTCAATGATAATGTCCTTACCTTCTGCTATCAGGTTGTTCAGTTGATGAAAGAATTTACGCCCTGCTTGAATTTTGACATCATGGAATTTGCCGTCAGGTGCAAGTTCTGTCGCAATGGCATCGGCACTCAAATAGTAATAGTTGAACACATCAAGATATTCATAAGCTAAGGTCGTTTTTCCAGCACCATTTGGCCCGGCAAAAATCATCATATTCTTAGACATAGAGTTTGTTCGTTTTAGAATCCATCAAAATCACACGGATTGCGTTGCGTTCCGTCGGCCCACGCTAGGGTCAATGCCATTAAGTTAAGCAACAAAACACCTACAAAAAGTATCAATAATGAGCGCGACATTTTAAAACCTATTTTATGGCCCTCAAACAAGATAGTCTAAATAACCTTAAAAATATAGGACAATAACAGGGGCCCGCGTATCACTACTCGGCCATTAGTTAGTTTGGACGACTGTTTGGACGACTGCCTTCCTTACGTTTGGACTTCTGCCAAACGTTAGTTTGGACGACTGCCAAACTCAAGTTTGGACTTCTGCCAAACGTTAGTTTGGACTTCTGCCAAACGACGACTGCCAAACGTTAGTTTGGACGACTGCCAAAGTTGAAATGGCCATCAAAATCGATAGTCTAAATAACCCTAAAAAAATAGGTAAATAACAGGGGCCGGCATCATTACTCTGCCAAACTCAAGTTTGGACGACTGCCAAACTCAAGTTTGGACGACTGCCAAAGTTTGGACGACTGCCAAACGTTTCTGCCTTCCTGTAGAAATTAGGCCAAAATCTCAAGCCCTTTCTGTTCAACTAGGTTTAACAACTTCAGTGAGGTTCCCTTGGGTTTAATTTTGCCATTTTCCCATCTTTGTACCGTAGAAGGGCTGGTATTGAGATAAACAGCGAAAACCGCTTGAGTGGTATTGTTTTTGATTCTGATCTGCTTGATTTGTTCGGGGTTATACGGTTTAACTTGTGGTAAGCAAAGCTTATCAACTTCACGCCGGGTTTTCGTCTCCATCAAGCTGGCTTTATTAAGCCCTTTAGCGGTTTCGTGAACCTCTTCCGGTATTGATTTATCTTCATCCATCATAACACCTCGATTATTTTTCCAGCCTCAATAGCTTTTTCTAAATCATCTTGTCTTTCAATTAAAGTATTAGCAAAATAACGACAAGGATTTCAATGTGGGCGCGTATTTATTTTGTCGTTCTATCCGTATCGATTTAATCCTTGTCGTTGTTGCTGATAAATAACTGTCGGGATTGTTTGCTTATGAAAAGATTTTTATCGCTATAAATTTTCCGTTTTGATAAATAATCCTTGTCGTTGTTGCCGGGTATTTTTTCGTCCTATCTGTGGGGTATGTATTGCCAAAAATATTTGGGGAACAATAACCAAAATATCAAGGGGTGGGCAAACCGTTGCCGGCCGCCTACTAAAGCTAACGCTTACAACAGGCTACCCACGTCTTTCCGTGAGACACCAGTCCACGTTCAAAGTATTTGGACGTGAGTTGGAGTTTCCCCAAGGCCAAAGAAAGCGGTTGTTGACACGATTTATCACGACTAGAATTGGCATCTTCTGATAAAAAGGAACTTGACCAACTGGCAGGTTTTTTCTTGCCTCTCGTTAGCCGCACAAATTTTCTTTGCGGTTTTTCCTCTATATGATAAGGGAACATGCGCCGCCTTGGTGCTTTTTGGACAATGTTTTTAGTGACAAAGGCTTTGACATTTTCGTATTTTTCGGGGAGAGCCGCCAGTTCCCATAAGCGTTGGTTTTCGGTTTCCAGTTCAGCGATTCGCTTTTGCAGGGTGTCGATTTGCCGCTGTTGAGTCTCAAGTTGCTGCCGCTGAGTGTCAAGTTTTTTTCGCTGGGTACTTATCACCTATCAGTTTATCAAAAATAGTACCACGTCTCGTAAGTACAACGGATGATCTCGCTTAAGCGGAGTTACCGAAGTTTAGGGAATTGAACGGATTAATTGTTCTTTAAAACTTGATTCGTTAAATTTTTTAAGGATCACTTGACTTTAAAATAGAATATTTAGTGTTAATTTATGCCATCAAACAAGGAGTGATATCCTAAAAGAAGTTGTACTTGATATTCAAAGAGTTAAAAAAACTGATAGGTGGTAAGCGCTGGGTAACAAGTTGTTGCTGTTGGGTGTCAAGTTGCTTTCGCTGAGTATTAAGTTTAATCTTAATCTCTATACAACGATTTGCCGCGGGGTGCTGTTCGAGTCAAGAGGGGGAAAACATTTATCGTCCGTCGCATAAGACGAACTGGCAATAACCGCTAAGATTGGTACGTTTTTTCATTAAATGGAACCTTTGTTGGATGTATAATAACACTAATTTTGTTTACCCGAAGGGGTAAAGCGGGAAAATTCTGAACTGGTGAGAAAATTCTATTTGACATTCAACCCTGAAGGGGTTGGCGCGTCTCTGATGTTAAAACCCACAGGTGGGCGCATTCGGTATTTTTCGGGTAACGTCATTTTTAAAAGCCAATGCAATAACTACAAGGATTCTATTTTAGAAGGGATTTCTTAAAAAGGATTGTTGATGATAACATTTTCAAGTACGAATCCTACAAGGATTGTATTTTAGAAGGGATTTCTTAAAAAGGATTGTTGATGATAACGTTTTCAAGTACGAATCCTACAAGGATTGTATTTTAGAAGGGATTTCTTAAAAAGGATTGTTGATGATAACGTTTTGAAGTGCGACTCAAAATATTATAAAAATTTCACAACTCATCAAAGCATTATATCCCTTCATAAGCAAATCCTTTATAAAATACAATCCTTGTAGTTATTGAAACATTTTTCATTAGTATATCAAGGATACTTTTATGTCACATTTAATGTGCTACCCCACCACAGCATTAAAACGGCGGCTTTCGTTACTGCTGTTGTTTGCGCTTAGCGCCTCCACAACGTTAGCTAAACCGCCCGCAAACAACATAACGCTTATCCACGAAATTCAGGGTAGCGGCACTCGCAGTCCCATGATCTATTCTAATGTCACTGTCGAAGCCATTGTCGTTGGCGATTTTCAGGGCCGTCGTGCGTTAAAAGGTTTCTTCATCCAAGAAGAAGATACCGATGTGGACAATCGCTCGGCCACTTCCGAAGGTCTTTTCGTCTATGATCCAAATGGCCGCACTAGCGTCAATGTAGGTGACTTGGTACGAGTAACCGGCCAAGTCAAGGAATATTACGGTTTAACCGAATTGAGCAAGGTTAGCGTGACTGTACTGAGCCGCAATAATCCGCTTCCAGCGGCGGTCAATATCTATCTGCCCTTGGCTTCCCGTCATGCTCTGGAACAGTACGAAGGTATGCGAGTTTATCTGCCCCAACAATTGACAGTAACCGAAAACCACAACCTTGGCCGTTATGGAGAAGTCTGGCTATCTTCCGCCGGCCGACTCATGGCTCCCACCCATGTCGCGCTACCTGGGGCCGATGCCAAGGCCGTGCGGGCCGCTAATGCTCTCAACCGTATTTTGATAGACGACGGCCGCTTTGTCCAGAACCATGATCCCATCATCTATCCAGCACCCAAACTGACGGCCTCCAACTCGCTACGCAGTGGCGATACCGTTACTGGCGTAACCGGTGTGCTGTCTTACGCCTACCGTCACTATCGCGTAGAACCAACAACAACACCCAACTTCGTGGCCTCTAACCCGCGCACTCGCCAACCGGTTGACGTAGGCGGCCGCATCAAAGTGGCCGTATTCAATGTGCTAAACTATTTCAACGGCAACGGCATGGGTAGTGGTTTTCCCACTTCCCGTGGCGCTGATACCTATAAAGAGTTCCAGCGGCAACGCGATAAACTCATTTCAGCCATCACCACGATGGGGGCCGACATCATTGGTTTGATGGAATTGGAAAACGACGGCTATAGTAACACCAGTGCCATTCAGGATTTAGTCAACGGCCTCAATGTGGCCGCACCGAGCGGCACAAGCTATGCTTTTATCGATCCGCGCCTTTCTAAAATCGGCACCGATAAGATTGCCGTTGGCCTTATTTACCGTGTGGAAACCGTGATAGCGGTAGGAAGCGCAACTCTGTTAGATTCTTCGGTAGATGGCCGTTACAACGACCGCAAGAACCGTCCTACTTTGGCGCAGACGTTTGAAGAACGGGCAACCAGTGGCCGACTCACCGTGGCCGTGATTCATCTGAAGTCCAAAGGTAGCCGTTGCAACCGCATTGGTGATCCTGATATCGGCGACGGGCAAGGTAATTGCAACCTAACGCGCACTCGTGCTGCTCAAGCCATTGTGGACTGGTTAGCGACCGATCCCACCAACAGCGGCGATGCCGACTTTCTCATCATCGGCGATCTGAATGCTTATGCGATGGAAGAACCTATCACCGTCATCAAAAACGGCGGTTACACTGATCTGATTGACTACTTTTTGGGGGCCAGTTCTTCTTATTCATACGTTTACAACGGAGAAGCGGGTTATCTGGATTATGCGCTGGCAAGCGGCAACTTGTTGTCTCAAGTGACGGGCATCACTGTGTGGCATATTAATGCTGACGAACCGCGCGTCCTTGATTACAACATGGAATCTAAGTCTGCCAACCAATTGAGCAATCTGTATAACGCTGAACCCTACCGCGCTTCTGATCATGATCCTTTGATTGTATTTATTCAGATTTGAATTCAGCCACCAACTGGAGCGGCCGCAACAGTTATTATTACTGTCATAATTTGCGCTTTTGATGACACACCCCTCTCAAGAGGAGAGTGAAACCGCGGGAAGTCGTTCATCGTCGATGCCTTCAATCAAGTCCAAAAAACACCAGATGTTGTTCTTGAAAGTCGTCTTTCTTATTTTCAATGACATAATTGATTGTCTAGCATGGCCCTAAAAAGGCGATAAATCGCCTACTACAAACTTTTTGAATTATTACCAAAAAAAATGATTACTGGTTTTCCGCCGATTGCGGCTGCTAATGCTAAAATTCTTATTTTAGGTTCTGTACCGGGCATCGCCTCTTTAGAAAAACAAGAATATTACGCTCATCCACGTAATAGCTTTTGGAATATTATAGCGCAATTCGCTGATTGTCCACCGCTATTGAGTTATGAACAAAAAAAGGCGGTGTTAATTGAAAATGAGATTGCGCTGTGGGATGTGCTAAAACATTGTCAGAGGGAAGGCAGTTTGGATTCGTCCATAGAAAGCCAGTCCATTGTGACAAATGATTTTGAGTTGTTTTTTAAGGAGCATCGGGATATCATGTTTGTCTTGTTTAATGGCACAAAGGCCGAAAAGGAATATAAAAAGCGTGTTATTCCTCTCATTGGCCCTCAATTTGACCATTTAACGTACTATCGACTGCCGTCTACCAGTCCAGCGATGGCACAATTAAGCAAACAAGACAAATTACAAAAGTGGTTGGCTGTGATGAATAAGATTAAAGAGCATTTTTCATGCTGATGGTACTGGGATCGTTAACTGGGAAAGCTTCAATTTCAAGGGCTTTCCCGTTGAGATTGCCCTTATGTAATTTATTAGACATTATTTATCGAAAATAATCCAATGTAGCCACCCAGAGCGACAGTTCTACCCACATTACACTAAGCCATTGATTTATTATAAAATAGTTAATTTTCGATAATGTTTATTGATTTTAATCAATTCCATTCAACGAGCCCAGTGCCAAACCTGATAGGTGGTAAGCCAATAAAAATTGTGACTTTGCATTTTTGCTCAATGACGGTAAATTGACACTTTTTTGGGGCCAATTGTTGTCAAATTGGCCTTGGAAAAGCATGAGATCAATTTAAATAAATAAAGGAGAAATCATGGACTTTCAAAAAACTTTCCAAACGCTGTTATATTTGTTTGGCCTATCCTTAGGCCTTGTTCCAACCGCGGCCACCGCGGCGACAGACACGCCCATCCTCCGCATCGAAACGGGAATGCACACCGCCGCGATACCTCGAATTGACGTTGATGCCCAAGAACGTTATCTGGTAACCGGCTCAGAGGACAAAACCGTGCGTGTGTGGTCTTTGCCAAACGGGAAATTGTTGCGTGTGTTGCGGCCGCCCATTGGTGAGGGATATGAAGGCCAGATTTATGCGGTGGCGATTTCACCGGATGGGAAGACGGTGGCGGCGGGTGGCCGGACAGGTAAGAACAATTTTTCTGTCTACCTGTTTGACCGCGCCACGGGCGAATTGCGTCAACGTCTTCAACAGCCTTCTACCATTGTTCACTTGAATTATTCCGCTGATGGACGCTATTTGGTGGCCTGCTTATGGGATGATGGCATTCGCATCTATCGTCGTTCTGATTATCGTCTACACGCTCAAGACACCGATTATGGCAATATAAGTCGATGGGCCGAGTTTGACAACGCTGGCCGGTTAGTCACTACCAGTGATGAGGGTTATATCCGCCTTTACAATAAAGACTTTAAGTTGTTGCACAAACGCTTGGTACCGGGGGGCAAACAACCGGTCGCGGCCCGTTTTTCACCGGACGGTATGAAGGTTGCCGTAGGCTTTGGGGATTCCACCCAAATTAACGTCTTGTCCAGCGACAACTTGGATTTACTGTATAGTCCCGACACACAGGGCGTGGATAATGGCAATTTAGCCAGCGTGGCGTGGTCTTCTGACGGACACAGGCTGTATGCGGGGGGCGAGTATAACGACAAGAAAAGCCGTCCTATCCTACGTTGGTCCCAAGCGGGGCGAGGCCGTTATCAAGCTTGGTCCGCTTCTGATAATAGCGTTATGGATATTCGGGCCTTGCAAAACGGGAAAATTCTTTTTGCGGCAAGTGATCCCGTCTTTGGGCTATTCAATGCCAACGGAGAAAAAACACTGTACCGTGAGGCTGTGATTGCGGATTTTCGAGATAATGAGAAAGGTTTACTGCTGTCCAAGGACGGCCGCACGGTGCAATTTGGATTTGAATCTGGGGGCAAACACCCGGCGCGTTTCTCTGTTACGGAACGCACACTGAGTTTAATTCCTCCCCCCTTACCCTTTTTGAAAGAAAAAAGGCTTCCCTTTCAAAAGAAGGAACGCACACGGCCTTTCAATCTGCCTCCTTCTCCCTTTGAGACTGGAAGAAGGCCTCCCTTTCAAAAGCCTGAACGCACACGGCCTTTCAATCGGCCCCGATCTCCCTTTGAGACTGGAAGAAGGCCTCCCTTTCAACAGAAGGAACGCACTGGGCCTTTCAATCTGCCCCCCTCTCCCTTTAATAAAGAAGAGGGAAGTCCTCCCTTCAAGAAAGGGAAGAATGCTGTCCGCTCCTTTTTCAAAGGGCGCTTAAATCTAATAGCACCCCGCACTCAAGCACCCGGTTTAAACATCACCGGTTGGAAACAGGATTACCCCAAACTCAACGGTAAGCCTCTCTCCCTACGACAAGGAGAACGGTCACGTAGCCTTGCCATTGCGCCCGATGGTGAACACTTTCTGTTAGGCTGTGACTGGTCTTTACAGTACTTCGATAAACAAGGCCAACCGCGCTGGAAAATCCCCGTGCAGGGAGTTGTTTGGGCTGTTAATATCGCCGGCAATGGCAAAGTCGGTGTGGCCGCATTTGGAGATGGCACGATACATTGGTATCGGTTGCGTGATGGCCAAGAATTGTTGGTCTTTTTTCCGGCCAAGCCGGCACTCCTCAGGATGATAGCCAAACGGAGACGATCTCTTGAAGAGATAGTCTCCTCATTACCGGCACCAGACAAGCTGTTTTCATCTAGCAACCGTTGGATACTCGGTACGAAGGACGGCTATTATGATACTTCCGTCGGCGGAGAAGAACTGATTGGTTGGCATCTCAATCGGGGGGCCGAAAAAGCGGCTGATTTTTACAACGCGGCCCAGTTTCGTGACATTTATTATCGGCCCGATGTCATTGCCAAGGTGTTAGAAACGCTTGACGTTCAAGAAACGGTACGTTTGGCTAATCAAGAAAAAGGCCTACTTGACTCCAAAACCACGCTGGTTGATATTCTACCGCCCGTAGTTGAATTGTTACCGCTTGACGAAACGGGTAATAACACGTTTTCGAGTTCCCAAGTGCAATTACGCTACAAAGTCCGTCCTAATTCCAAAGAACCCATTACGGCCCTCACGGTGTTACTGAATGGTCGTCCGTTGCCAGAGGCCTATCTGAAGGGCCTACCAAAAAACTTGGATTATCAAGCGGATAACATCTATAGCTTGACTGTGTTGTTACCAACCGAAGAAGTCACGATCAGCTTGCTGGCGGAAAACCGGTATACCACCTCAGAACCTTCTAGCTTAAAACTCCATTGGAAGGAAGAAGTGGCTGAGCGTGGTCGTAGTAGTGGTAAAAAGCGCCGTTATAGCACTCGCCGCAGCACGGCCCTCACCAAAACGCTCTACGTGTTGGCTATCGGGGTAAGTCAGTATGATGATCCGTCCGTTCAGGATCTCAACTATCCGGCGAAAGATGCCAAAGACTTTGTCAAATTGCTCAAAAAGCAAAGAGGCAAGGGACTGTACGATGGTATCAAAACGCGGTTGTATTCCAATGCCACTTTCAAGGATATTTTAAAGGGGTTGGAATGGATCAAAAAACAAACTCAACGTCAAGATACGGCCATGATATTTTTGGCCGGCCATGGCTTTAATGACGAAGGTGGGGAATATTATTTTTTCCCAAAAGATGGCCAAGTCAAACATATTTTCAGCACGGCCTTGCCGTATTTCCAACTGAAACACAGCATGGCAACCATAAACGGCAAAGTCTTATTTTTCGTAGACACTTGTTATTCTGGCAACCTCACGGCCGGCAATCTGAGGTTACCGGATATGACAGGACTGACGAATAAGTTAGCCAGTGCTAAATCGGGTGTTGTTGTCTATGCAGCCTCGGCCGGCAATCAATCATCGGTGGAATACCGCGGTTGGCAAAATGGGGCCTTTACGGAAGCCTTACTGGAAGGCCTCTCAGGGAAAGCGGGCTACGGTGAGATTTCCTTTTTGAAATTGGGGACTTACTTGGCAGAGAGAGTGCCCGAACTGGTTGAGGAAGTCGCCAAAAAGTATGGCAAACAATTACAACAAACACCCACCTTTGCGACTCCTCAAGCGATGCCCGCTTTTGCGATTGTGAAAGTGCGTTAAGAGCCAAGAGCCAGGGGCGTTGCCCCAATGCCATTAAGTTAAGAAATAAACGAGAAAGAGCCAAAGCTAAAGTCCCCTAAAGGGGACTGGTAAATTCCGGATTTTTTCATAAGCACACGATATGGCATTGAGTCTTCAGTGCCCTTTAGGGCACTTCAGCTATTAGACAAGTTGGCGGGGGGGATTATTTCTTTCTAATTCCGCAAACTGTGTGGCATTGGGGCGTTGCCCCTGGCTTTAATAATACGCCCCGTTGGGGCTAGTGCAAGACAGCGGAAATACCTAGACCACTTCAGCTAAAGTACCCTAAAGGGCACTGCAAGAGGCTCAGTAGGCTTTAGCCTACTTTCGCTTTTAGACAACGGCTTTAGCCGTTGGCGTTGGGGTGGTATGGATCCTTCCGCGATCCTGCACTAGGTTTTAAAGCCCCTTTGGTACGAGATTAATATAGCCAAGGGCAACGCCCTTGGAGCTTTAATAATCAATGCCATTGGGCGAACACGATAGATAGCCCCGAAAGTCCCTGAAGACGCGGGTTTTTGTAGGGGCATTCTTTAGTGTCTGCCCTTACCTGTGTGTCTGCCCTTTGTGAAATGATTTACCTGAAAATCTATATCAACAAAATCCGTTAGAATCAGAAAATCTCAACACTGTGCAGTCTATAAATCCTTTATTATCTAGAATTCTTGTAGTTACTGATTACGGATAAACAAAAATGGACAATACCGTTATTTATGCCACTGTAACATATTTACTCATCTTCCGCCTCGCCATTGTGATATTAGGCGGTCTCAGTATCGTACTTGGCTACCGCTTATTTGTGAAAGGTATTTTTCAATCCGATTCTGGAAGCGGCAGCGAAGCCAGTGAACTGGATGCCAAAATCGGGGATATGAGTTTCACTTTGAAAAATGCGGCCCCCGGGACTTTTTTTGCAGCCTTTGGCGTTATTATAGTCACGGCCACCATGATGAGTTCGCAGCCAGAGGCCAATTTTCATATCCAGAAAGACCCAGAAACGGGTGTGGTGAGTACGGGTGTCAATCTGCGACCTATAAAAATTGATGAAGGCACGAGCGAGTGTAAACAGTGCGAAAACTTGGCCGCCAAGCTAGAAAAAATCGCGGTTGCCATGAATGAATTGGCTTGGATTTATTCCGAAGATGAAAACTCGTTGGAATCCGCTTTAGTGTTCGGCGATATAGCGGTTGAACTGGCACCTGAGAATGCCAGCATTCTTGATACGCGAGCTAGGGTGTTGTTCAAATTGGAAAAGTATAAGCAGGCAGTGGAAGACATGGAAAAAGCGGTAGAGTTGTTGGAAAAAAAACAAGACAAATCACAAGAAGATCTTAAAGCTCTTAAGAGTTATAAACAGAAACTTGAAGAGTACCGCAAGAAACGCTAGTCGTCCAAACTGACGTTTGGCAACGCCCTTAAATTCGTCCAAACTAAAGTTTGGACTCCTGCCAAGCATGGATGCCAGCCAAATTTAAGTTTGGACGGATTTAAAACGTATTTTACCCGTCAAAACAATGTTGACAGACTACTAAACTGAAACAAAAATGGTCTTTCCATTTCCGCTTTTTTGCACTAGAACAAATCCGTTTATTCCGGATGTGTCCCACTTGTCCTTTTAGATGTTTTTAGTCTCAAGGGCCTTCAATAAAATAAAGTTAATCAATTCGCCAACCTGGCCCTAAAACCGCTTTTGAAAGACACCTTAGTCTTTTTCATTTTTCATTTTTCATTTTTGATTTATTTTATGGTAAGTTCGGTTCGCTAACCTTCAGAGGCGATAAATCGCCTACTACAAACGGACGGGTAGGTGGCGGTTTGTAATCGCCCTTCTGGGGCCATACTTGAATTTTAAAGCATCCAAAATATTTTATGGCCCTCAAATCAGGATAAAGGATAGTCCTCTACATGTAGTGATTTGACGGAGACTATCCATCAAAGGAATAGTGTCCGTAGTCACTTTTGGTTTTAAGTGAGTTTGAACTCCTACTAATTCATAAAAAATCCTTGTTAATAAAAAATGGCAATAAATTTGCTTATCCTAAAAATCGCCCACAATAAGCCGAGTTTAATTTGAGTTTTATAGGGTTTTATGATTTTTATGAGAACTGAACACTTCAACGGTAGTTTTATTGTTACCTATTGTTTTTGCTTAATATATGAATGAGAGGCCCTACCCTAAATCAATAGGTTACGGCATTTTATCCTGTACAGAGATTATTTTTATTTAAGTCCGCAAAATAAAAAAGCCAAGGGCGTTGCCCCTTTTTATATTAATCTCGCCCCGTTGGAGCTAACTTGTTAACCTCTATTAGCCCCAAAGGGGCGTATTATTAAAGCCAAGGGCAACGCCCCTGGAACTCCGTATTAAACCGTTATGAAATTAATCTATTCAATAACTTGTACGACTTTACTGGTAACACTTAGCCTTTCTATGCCGCCAGTGGCAGCCGATTCTAACACTGTCACCAAATCAACCATCATTTATAAATACATTGATGCCAAAGGCGTTTTACATTTAACCAATAAAGCACCCAAAAGCACTGATAAAGTGCTATATGCGCGTAGTTACTTAGTACAATCCCATCAAACACCACCGACATCCAAGCGACACCACAAAAAACACCGTAAATACAATGACTACGCGCAGTTGATTGAAACGGCAGCCCGGAGCGCCGGTTTACCCTCAGCCCTGTTACATGCAATAGTACAAGTCGAATCGGCCTACAATCCCAAGGCCATTTCCCCAAAAGGTGCGGTGGGACTAATGCAACTTATGCCAGCCACTGCCAAACGCTACGGCGTGACAGATCGTACTAACCCCGTCGCCAATCTCAACGGCGGCGCACAATACCTGCGCGATTTGCTGACGATGTTTAATGATGATCTGTTCCTCGCGCTGGCAGCCTATAACGCTGGGGAAAATGCCGTGAAACGCTATGGCAACACTATCCCGCCTTATCGAGAAACCAAAAATTACGTCAAAAAAGTCAAAAAGTTGTATCACCGATACCAAGCCAACCGGTAAGCAATAAATTTTTGAGAAAACCTCCAATGTTTTGAAAATCTTGGAGGTTTAAGCCGGGTAACAATATTCCAAAACCACACCAACAGCCCGCCTCCTCTTATCATTACCAATTACAAATTACCAATTACAAATTACCAAATTCATTGGCTTTGAATTTGCAACTTGTTCCTATAACTCGGAAGATAAGTATTTGGGCTCACTCCAAGCTTTAACTTAGACTAATACAGGCAGGAGTCCAAGATTTATCTTGGACGTATTCGATATACTTTACACAATTTGCGCTTTTGTCATGTCTTTTGAGCCAGACATAAGTCGCCCTAATAACGTGAGTTCGACTTTAAATATCAAGGCCGATTATAAAATTATGAGTTATCTCAATTATTTAGTTATAATGACTTAATTATCAATCAGTTAAAAAAAACATAAGCTGTACTGTTTCATTCCAGTTGATGGCCCACAAATAAGGGTTATTCACGTATTAATGCTAAGGGTATCCAACTAATAAAAATGTGTTTTTAATCAATTAATTGTAATCAACAACTTGATTAACATAAGATTTATATAACTTATTGAAAAGTAGAACTCACGTTAATAATAAGATTTCTCCTTAAGTCGAAATGACAAAAAGAGCTATGTTTATGACGGTGCTCAGTATAAATCTTGGGCTCCTATTTTCTGAATTCACTTTTTTAGAAATATAATATGTTCAACCTATTTAAGAACAAACAATCGTCATCAGAGCCTACCGCACCAACACTCTTCGTGCAACCTTGGTGCGCCCCATCTCTCAATTTCAATAAGTTTGTAAAGGGCATTGATAATGTACATATTGATATCTATCTCAGTTCCCGTTTTACCGAATTAAGCAATCGCCTAATTTCTGATTTGCTCAATGAACGTAGCAGCACCAAAAGACGTTTTACAGATAAACCGTCAGAGCCGGTGCTTGCCCAAATTGAGGCTTTTGGTGCCAGCTATCTGTCTATGCTCACCACGGCGATACATCGTGCAAAGGAAGGTAAACGGCTTGATTCTGTACAACTCTTTCAAATTGCAGTCATTAAATTTATCAATACCAGTGTGCGAACCCAAGCGGAGCAACTGTTACACGAATTAAGAAAAGCAGCTACCAAAGAAAGTCAAAATAAACTTCAGTTGTCTGAGCGCATTGCGTGGATCAATCGAAATAAAAATAACTTACTATATCAAGTCACTTATGAACTGTTTGATCAAATACATTGGATTGAATCGGGTACAGTGGGACAATTGCGCCAATCTTTATTAGGTGTTATTTGGTCAATTCCTGAAGAAATGTTATCCAATCCCTTGTTACAAACTCCAGATATTCGCAATCCGGAACTGGTGATGAAACATTACGTGTTATTGTCCCAAAACCCCGATAGTCGTTATAGTTTTAAACGCTTAACTGCTCTGATTGAGAGATTACTTGATGAAATTGCCAGTACCTGTCAGGTACAAATTGATCCGTTACTAAAAAAACCCGGTGTGGAGAATCCATTCTCATCTGAAGCCGACATGGCAGACATGAGTTTTTCATGGAAAGATATCCCTGCCAATATGGAAGTATTATTTAATATACAAGAAACCCAGTACGCTTTGACTTCAGAACTACCAGAGCAACATGCGGCGCTTGACGCCAAGCTACAATCTCAACATAAGGCTAATAAACTATTAGAACAGGGTTTAAGCCAAGCGCAAGTGATTAAACAGTTGTTGGCCGCTTATGAAACCCCGCGTTTATACGAGTATTATGCCAAACGACTCAAACCGTACTTACTGTATCAGGCATTATGCGATGAGGTGAATCTCACTAACGTGGCGCTTAAATTACAGAATCAATTAAAAATAAGACCGTTGCGTCGGCCGGATGATAAACCTTTATCTATCAATGAATTAAAAAATAGCAAAAAACGCGTGGCGAAGTTGGCACGAGCGCCCAACAGCACGATTTTAAGGCACTTTATCACCGACTTTGTCGCCTACCGACGAGATTTAAAATATCTTCGCTTAACGCACAAGGCGATGGAACAAATCAATCTCCTCAGTGCAGATGCCGATGTGCAATTGTCCCGAAGCAATGGCTTGTTGCACGAGTTTTTTGAACAAGATGAACAAACCGATACGAGCAATTCTATCCGCTGTCATGTGATCCTCAAGGCCGACTTACGTGGCTCTACGACAATGACGGCCGCGCTCATACAGCGCGGCCTCAATCCTGCAACCCATTTTAGTCTCAATTTTTTTAATCCGATTCGTCAATTGATTAAAGATTTTGGGGCCGAAAAAGTCTTTATTGAAGGAGATGCAATCATTCTCAGCTTGTTTGAATACCAAAACGCGCCCGAACAATGGTTTGCGACTGCACGCGCCTGTGGTTTAGCAAAAAACATGTTGGCCGTCGTTCAGAAACAAAACGAGGTGAGTCGCGCCCATAATTTGCCGCAATTAGAACTGGGAATTGGTATTTGCTATTCTCCCGATGCACCCAATTTTTTGTATGATGGTGATCAAAGGATTATGATTTCGTCAGCGATTGGCGACGCGGATCGTCTGTCATCTTGCTCATGGAAGCTACGGCGCAAATACGCCTACCAACCCAAGCTATTCACGCATGTTATGGTTTTTCAACAATCCCTCTCAGATGCGTTTAGGGGTGAAAAGGGCATGACGACGTTTCGCTACAATCTTAACGGCATTGAGTTAGAAGCGGCCGCTTTTAACAAATTAAAAAAAGAAATCGCCCTCCGTCAATTCAAGATTCGTTTACCCGCTGATGAATACAGTACACGCTTTTATGCCGGAAAGTATCCATATGCCAACGGAGAAACCTACGAAGTCGTGATACGCGAGGGCCGAGTCAAGGTGTGGCGGGAGGAGAGCGAGGATTACCCTTTAACAGATACCTTATATTATGAAGTTGTGACGAACAAAACGATTCTCAACACCATCAAAAAACGGAGGCTTTAGAAAGCGAATTAAGAATGAAAAATGAAAAATGAAAAATGAAAAATGAAGAAATACTTATAAAATCACTTTTAATAAATTCGTTTTTAGAATTCATTGATTTTTTATGATTCAATTCAACCCTTAATTCGCTTTAGAACTTACCATCCGCTTAATAAAAAACTCAAGGGATAAATCATCAAGTCTCGTAGGGTGGGTAAGCGGGCCGCACTAAATAAAACATTATTCCGAAACGCAGTAACTCGCTACGCGAGATAATCCTACCGCCCGCTTGCCCACCATCCATATCCCTTTAGATATGCAACACGTTTAAACCCTAAATCAGCTTAAAATCAACAGCCTAGCATGGTGGGCAAGAACAAATTTAATGGCATTGCCTCTTGAGAGGGGCTAGGGGAGTGTAAAGCTTAAGTCAGTAAGTGCCATTAACCCATTACCCATGCACCCATATCCTCTAAAAAAGCTCAAGTTATGACGATGTGAAGTATAACGCCCCGTCAATAGAGAGTTAAGACCACTGATTCCGTATCTTATCCAAGCTTGGCTTAGCCAATCCTTTAACACGTTCAATCAAATCGTCGAAAGACGTAAATTGATGAAAAGTTAACTTTTTCCTTTCACTGACTATGTTTTTGATGACATTTTGTTTAGCTTGTGCGCTTGTCAATTTGTCAACCAGTTCCGGAATAGGCAAGGTATTAACCGCTTTTAAAAAGCCCTCAGACTCAGGAGCCTTCGCTTTCTTATCAAGGGCGGCGGTAGTTTCTGGCGGCTCGGTAGAAGGTTTTGATTCTTCTACTGAATCCGGTTTAGTGGCGGTATCGCTTGATGGCATCGTACTTGATTCATCAACGGATGCTGTGCTAGTGCTAGCAGTTTCTAACACGGGCGGCAACGCCTTGATCTCGTCGCTTACCTTATTGACGGCTTTCACCAACGCTTTCAGTGCGTCATCTAGGGATCCAAGGCGCTCATGCAAGGGTTCGAGCGGCTGTGTGGATTTGCCAGCGGTTTTGGATGAATTACCCATAAAATTATCCTTAAGTGAATGTGTTTTAGGTTTTGGTAATTAGTTACTGAGTACCGGACATTTTTTCGACTGTCATTTAAATAAAATTTAAAAAATCAATTACTTATATAAAATTATTGTATAAATAATTAGTGATTGGTAATGGGTAATGGGTAATGGGTTAAAAGATAGCTAAACCTTTTGTTACCGATTATGGAAAGGGGCGTTGCCCCAAGCCCCGTTGGGGCTTTCCTGGGGCGTTGCCCCAAGCTAGATTGATATCGCTTTCCTGGTAGTTACACAGGCTATATTAATATCGCCCCGTTGGGGCTTGCCAGGTAGTTACACTAGCTATATTAATATCGCCCCGTTGGGGCTAATCATTAATCATTAATCATTAATCATTAATCATTAATCATTAATCATTAATACGCACCAAAGGGGCTTTCCTGGTAGTTACACAGGCTATATTAATATCGCCCCGTTGGGGCTTTCCTGGGGCGTTGCCCCTACCTGGAACTTTTACCGCGAAACCCATTACCCACAGTCCATTTTAATTTCTCTACTATTGGTTAGCAAGCCTTATGTTATCTTTCAATTCATTATTACGGAATCCTAAAATAAGGAAGGCGAATGATGGATTGAAATGAATAAAGTCAAATCAATGAGTTACAAAAAAAATTGATATACTCAGCACCGCTATCGTTCACTTGCGTAGCTTATAACGAAGTCACAAGCGGATCAAGAGCACTCGTAAAGCGTTTTTTGAGTTTGAAAGCCGTCACACACCCACCGTCGGCATCCCTTCGATCCAGAAACTTGCCACAGCTTTAGGGAGTCGCAATAACGTATACTAACGCTTTTAATCCCTTATTAAATACAATCCTTGTAGTTACCGCTTTTAATCCCTTATTAAATACAATCCTTGTAGTTACCGCTTTTAATCCCTTATTATATACAATCCCTGTAGTTACCGCGCCCAAGGAGTCGCCCATGTTAGGCATTCGATTCATCAAGGTACAACCTACCACTTATGTACTACAATATCACAAAGGCAAACTCAAACGCGAAGGGCGGGGTTTAGCATTTTTTTACTTTGCCCCAACCACTTCATTGGTAACAGTACCAATGGAAAGTGTTGATGTTCCTTTTATATTTAACCAAGTCACGGCCGACTTTCAAGAGATTAGCATTCAAGGCCAAGTGACTTATCGCGTCATTGATGCTAAACAGTTGTCACAACTACTGAATTTTACCCTTGATAATAACGATCGGAATTATATCAGTAACGACCCTGAAAAACTCCCCCAACGGCTGATTAATTTAATTCAAGTGCTGATGCAAAGCGAATTAGGCCATTTATCTTTGCGTGAAAGCCTTCGTGCAACTAATAGTTTAGTACAAACCGTCCTTGAAGGCTTAAGCACTTCTAAAGAAATCACCTCGTTAGGTTTAGAAATGCTCGGTTTATCCATTTTGTCCATAAAACCGAATCCAGAAACGGCCCGCGCCTTGGAAGCCGACGTGCGCGAGCAATTGCTTAAAGAGGCCGATCAAGCGATTTATGCCCGGCGTAACGCGGCGGTGGAGCAAGAAAGAGCCATTAAAGAAAACGAATTGCAGACAGAAATCGCCGTCGAAAACAAAAAACGCCAAGTGCGCGAGGCACAAATGGAAGCGGAGCGTGCCGTAAAAGAAAAACAGCGACAAATCAGCGAAGAAGAAATGACAGGCAAAATTTCTTTGGAAAAACGCAACAAAGAATTGGTGGCGCTCGCGACAGAAAACATCAAATGTGAAGCCGATGCCAAAGCATACAGCCTCACCGTCACAATGCAAGCACTTACCGGCGTGGATGCCAAAGTACTACAAGCCCTTGCCAGCATGGATATGAATCCAAGTCAATTGATAGCATTAGCTTTCCGTGATATAGCCGACAGTGCTGAAAAAATTGGGCAATTGAACGTTTCGCCCGAATTGCTCACCGAATTGTTACAACAACAACAGCATAAGCGTAACAAATAAACAAAATAACTCAATAACTCAGGAGTCCAAACGACGCAAAAGTTTTTAGTTTGGCAGAGTCCAAACTTTAGTTTGGTAGGAGTCCAAGATTTATCTTGGACGAAAAATTCCGGTAGTCTGCTTTAGCAGACTTTAGCTTTTAGCCTTGAGATTTATCTCAAGGCTAACAAAAAACGGTACTCAACATGCAGCGTACTACCGAAAACAAAATCATTTTAGTGGTGCGGCGCACCCGTTTGGATGAATTAATTGCCCGCTTTAATACGCTCGCTCAAGCCCAGTTTTACGTTGAACACTTGGGTGCCGACTTTTCTGATTATGTCCAAGAACATGAAACTTATAAAAAAGTCGTCACGGCGGCCGAAAGCCAGTTGCGTCAACTAGGGCGTGTCCAAGTATTAGATCGTGATTTTTTGCCCAATTTTATTTTTGCTGAACAAGATACTGTCGTCGTCTTAGGGCAAGATGGCCTCGTCGCTAACACCGTTAAGTATTTGAATGGACAACTGATGATTGGCGTTAATCCCGATCCGCAACGCTGGGATGGCGTTTTATTACCGTTTCAGGTTGCCGACTTAAGCAAAGTCATTCCGGACGTATTTGCCCAACGTCGCCCCATCAAAGAAGTCACGATGGCAAAAGCCACCTTAAACAATGGACAAACTTTGTATGGCGTTAACGATTTATTTATAGGCCCCAAATCACACACCTCGGCCCTTTACCAAATCAAATTCGGGCAACGCCAAGAACAACACTCCTCTAGCGGCATCATTGTCTCGACTGGCTTAGGCTCAACTGGCTGGTTTAAAAGCCTTGTTGTTGGTGCCACTGGCATTACCCAAGCTTTAATCAAAGGCGGTGAATTGATGGCGGTAGACTCATACACTGGGCGCTTGACTCAACACCAAAACTATGACGGTAATTTTCCTTGGAACGCGGACTACCTACATTTCACCGTCCGCGAACCGTTCCCAAGCGCCACCTCGGCCGCCACGCTAGTCTTTGGCAAAATCACAGCCAAACAATCCATGTTTCTTGTGTCACAAATGGCTGAAAACGGCATCATTTTCAGTGATGGGATTGAAAATGACTTCTTAGAATTCAATTCAGGGACACAAGCCACGATTGGCTTAGCCGAAAAACGCGGCTACTTAGTAATTTAGGTTCCAGGGGCGTTGCCCCTGGCTTTAATAAATTCCAGGGGCGTTGCCCCTGGCTTTAATAATACGCCCCTTCAGGGCTAATAGAAATTTTAAAGTTAGTAATTTAAGTTAAAGTTAGTAATTTAAGCGCTAGGGGCGTTGCCCCTGGCTTTAATAATACGCCCCTTCAGGGCTAATATAAATTTTAGTTAAATATCAATTAATTAACAAATTTGTCACCCTCAATGCACACAACTTTTCGTCCCGCTTGGTGGCTACGCCACCCACATTTACAAACCTTGTGGCCTTACTTAACGCGCAAACTGCCGCCACATCCTTACCGACATCAACGTCTCCAATTGCCTGACAGCGATTTTGTTGATCTCGCCTGGACGGCCGGCGAAAGTGGCCCCATTGTCATTGTCTTGCACGGTTTAGAAAGCTCGCTACGTTCTCCCTACGCCGGCGGCATACTGCAAGCCATTCATCAACAAGGCTGGCGCGGCGTATTAATGCACTTTCGCGGTTGCAGCGGTGTCCCCAATCGTCTGCCACGCAGTTATCACTCCGGAGACACTGGCGATTTGGCGTTCTTAGTGCAAACCTTGCGAAATTCGGAGCCGCACACACCTTTACTCGCGGTGGGATATTCAATAGGTGGCAATGTGCTACTCAAATGGCTAGGCGAGCAAGGCGCGTCGGCCCCGTTGGCAGCGGCCGTTGCCGTCTCAGTGCCGTTTGAATTGAATAAAACTGAACGGCATATAGAAAAAAGTCTAGGCGGTTTTTATCAATGGCGGTTACTACGCCGCATGAAACGCGCCTATCGGCGCAAATTCACGAACAAGAATGGGCCAGTGCCACTGACTGAACTTGCTAAACTCAAGACTTTTCGCAGCTTTGATGACAAAATTACCGCACCCTTGCATGGCTTTGCCGGTGTCGATGATTACTATCAACGTGCCAGCAGTCGCCAATATTTGCGACATATTCGCACACCAGCCTTGATTATACATGCGCTAGATGACCCATTTATGACTCCCGCCGTCGTGCCCAGCCCAGAGGAATTATCAGACACGATTGATTTTGAATTGACAAAAAAAGGCGGACATGTTGGATTTGTCACTGGGCGATGGCCTTGGCGAGCCGAATATTGGCTGGAAAAGCGGATTGTGGAATATTTGCGAACGTGTTTTTTATAATGAAAAATGAAAAATGAAAAATGAAAAATGAGTAACTCAATGATAAGTCTATAATTCTATAATTTTTATTTTATCGGACTTTTCTGAAAAGTCCTTATTCAATTTTCACCTTTTTCAAGTACGTTCCGTATATACTAAGTACAACGAATTTGGAAATAAACGAATTTAAAAAATGTCAGTTCCTGACAAAATGAGTTTAGATCGATATTCGCTGTACTGCCTCTTCAACAGTTATCGCCAACACGTTAAAAACCGTAACAACGACAAGGATTAGCCGCGTTGAACTTCGATTCGTTAGAAAAACGGCTAAAAAATCCGTTATCCGTTATCCGTTATTATAACGAATCCTTGTAGTTGTTGCTTTTTAATCATTTTCACCACCCAGCAGTGCCCCTACAGACAAGCCCATTAAGGACTTAAAATGTCAGAAACCTGTATTTCGATATGGGGCAATTGCGACGGAATCAGTGTTTGTCCAGACTCAAAAATGCGTTGACTGGTATAGCCATTTGCCGTTGGGTTGAGATAAACTTCAACTTGGAACTCATTCAAATCGACTAGCCAACATTCGACAATGCCTTCTTTCGCATAGAGGGGTATCTTTACCTCACGATCATGTTTGACTGTCGTATCCGAGACTTCTATCAGTAGTAAAATATCATCCGCTGTCGGATGTCTTTCCCGATAGAAATGGGAAGTCGGGCGCAACAAAGCCAAATCAGGTTCTGGTTCAGAAGCATCCCCAAGCTGTATGGGATTTTGTACGTTGAGGAGCGCCGATTTTTCTTTTTGATTAGCAAATAAATCAATCAGCTTGATTACACAACCTGCATGTGAAGGGCCTATTGGTGCCATGTCTATAATTTCTCCTTTAATGAGTTCCATCCTAGCTTCCGGTGGAAAAATGTTATACTCTCCCATTTTGTGCCATTCTGAGACACTTACCTTATGTTTTTGGGGAACAAAATTCATCATTAATCTCCTTTTTTAAACTCTCTAGTACAACCGATTTTGGTATAAACGGATTGATAAGCGCGTCTTTTCACTCAACGTAGTACAACAACGGATTTTTTGTCTATTTGTGGGCCATAGACTGGAATGAATCACTAGAAGTTTTTTTAACTTAATACGTCAATAACCCTTATTTGTGGGCCATAAACTGAAATGAATCAGTACAGCAAGTCATTTTTTAACTTAATACGTCAATAACCCTTATTTGTGGGCCATAAACTGGAATGAACCAGTGCAAGTTTTTAAGTTATTTAGCCGCTTTCCAATCCGTCACAACGCAGTAAACGTGACTGACTCGTTGCAAAACCCGTCCAGCCGCGCTTACTTCACAGACAATACCGAACTTTATCTTCAATTTTCAATAGGGATGATATTCTGTACCCCTTTTTGTATGGATTTGAAAGACTTCAAAGAGAAGTCAAATAGATGTTAATCGTTATCAATTGTGGACTCTATCCTCCCCAAGCCATTTGACTCCCTCCATTTGAGAAAACTCTTGTTCAATTTGTTTCAATTCGCGTTGAATTTGTGGATCATAAGCCATCTGACTTATTTGAGACTCCAAGGAATTGTCATCGTTGAGTGCCTGATTTTCAGGAAGAGATGCCTTAAATTTGTTGAAGTGTTGAGAGTATTTTTGCTTAACGAAGTAAGCAATCGCATTCATAATCACGTCTGTTATCTCTTTTCCTTCTTGTTGTGCAATTGAACTGAGTGCGGTTTCTAGCCTTGGATCATCAAGAGTAAATTGTTGTATCATTTGATACCTTATCTGATTTGATGAGTTAGACTATTTTGGAGTCCAAAGCTTTGGGCGTTTATTATATAATTATGTCATATTTTCATTTTTCATTCGCCAAGGAAAGTTGTGGTATTAAAACCATTTTATGGCCCCAACGGCCATCTTCTAATTGATCTTGAATGAGGTAGTTTGCTAAAGGCGCGTCCTTGACTATCCAAACACCGACACCCGCTTGCTTGAAATCTTTCGCATTTTTCGCATTTTTTTCTCCTAATTAGCGGCTACCTAGTACAACTAATTACGCGGATAAACGAATTAGCGGCTACTTACTTAGTACAACTAATTACGCGGATAAACGAATTAGCGGCCACCTATAGTGCTCCTAAATGATTTATCCAATGCCGCGTCGGGTGGGTTTAACTGATGGCCCTCAATTGTGGGCCATATCGCAAAATGGATCAAGGAATTTCAACTTATGGCCCCTTAATAAACCAGCGACTACTACAAACCAGCCAGATTATGTCGCTAAAGCGACTACTACAAACCTGTCGCTGAAGCGACTACTACAAACCTAACAATAATCCGCTTGACGAAGCGGTTTGACAAGATATTTAGGTTGTACAGTAAATGCGCTTTTTGCTTGTTCTAAACACGATGATTTTCCATCCCCACGTACCGATTTTAAAATCTCATAAATACTGATAGGTACTGGCCCATGTTTCATGGCAACATAACTGTCACCACAAATGAATCGTCCATATTGTTCTAAATGCGCTTTATCGGCAAAATACATTACCTTTGAAATCCGATGAAAAGTAGGTTCTTTCACGTTTTGTGCAATGTATAAAATGGCTTCTATCGCTTGTTCTTCGTCAAAAATAAAGGGATAACTCATAATGATTTCACACCCGTTTTATTACGGTTCATCAATTCTGTTTTAACAATAGACTTGTTCCTAAATAAACGTAACCCATTTTACATTCGCGCTTTTTAATCAGTTTCTGTTTCTTCATTAAGCTAATTCCAATTCTTCTACTTTCCGAATAGATGGAATTTCATCCGATTCGATATTTTTCAAGAGGTCTTTCAAATTATCAATCAATTCTTCTTTTGATAATCCTTGAGTCTGGTAATTAGGATAATCATTTAAATATCCTATATAAAATTTTTCTGATTATAACGGATTTTGTTGATATCTTATCAAAGTGCCAACCCTGAAAGGGTTGAATGTGAAACGACGTTCCGAGCGGAGCGAGATAATAGCCTTAAGGAAAACCTGTGGGAAATGTGGGGGTACGCGCCAACCCTGAAAGGGTTGAATGTGAAACGCAGTAATTCGCTACGCGAGATAATAGCCACAGGTGTAACCTGTTGAAATTTTCCGTTAAAATTCAATAATTTATATTTTAAACAGTGACAATCATAAATTTTTCATCTTTCCAATAGGTATACTTGATGGTCTTCATTATTCTCCGATTCATTTATGCTAACAAATCCTAACGAATATTAACAAACGTTAACAATAGCTCCCGTTAGAGAGGGTGAATCTACCAAAGACCCTCGAAAATATTCGAGGATCGCTTTGGACAACCAAAAATGACTTGGTTCTCGCCAATATGGTTGCCAGTCTCAGGTTTTACCAGTCTAACTTTACAGACTGAACCAAATACCTGCCACTTGAGCTAAAGT
>Ga0190315_1000100_pt1 | contig 50883 bp, 45 predicted proteins | sample 48701101_MG_FD_161673 | JGI IMG/M metagenome (GOLD analysis project Ga0190315, IMG submission 161673) | Hydrothermal vent sediment bacterial communities from Southern Trench, Guaymas Basin, Mexico - 4870-11-0-1_MG | ecosystem: Environmental > Aquatic > Marine > Hydrothermal vents > Sediment ...
ATTCAGACATAAAGAGCAGGTGTTCAAGGCTGTTGAAGCTAGTAAGCATGTGATTGTAGAGAAGCCTATAGCACTTAGATTATCCGATGCTAAAGAGATGACTGAAAAAGCTAAAAAGAGAGATGTGAAGTTCATGGTAGCTCACTGTCTCAGGTTCTGGCCCGAATATGTGAGAGTGAAGGAGATGCTAGATGAGGGGGTTATAGGTGAGCCTAGGATCGCTAGAGCCCATAGATTATCGTCCTATCCCATGTGGAGCTGGAAGCTCTGGCATAAACATATAGAATTGAGCGGTGGAGTAGCAGTTGATCTGATGATCCACGATATAGACTTCCTGAGATGGACTCTGGGTGAGGTAGATGAAGTCTTCGCTAGAGGAGGGATATACCTTTTTAAAGATGCTACAGCTCATGATTTCATGCATGCATTACTCAAGTTTAAGCGAGGAGCAATAGCATATGTAGAAGGTAGCTGGATAATGCCTAAGGAATTCCCCTTCACCACCTACTTAGAGGTGGCTGGAACTAAAGGGTTGCTCGTAGTGGATAATCAGACGACTGCTACTCTCAGGCTCTTTAGGAGGAGTGTACAGGAAGTGCTTACACCAGTCGCTGAAAATGCCTACTATCTAGAGCTGAAGCATTTCATAGAATGTATTAGAGAGGATAAAGAACCCTCTGTAAGTGGAGAGGAGGCTACTAGATCTCTCGAAGTTGCACTAGCATGTATAAAGTCTGTGAGAGAAAATAGACCTATTAAGCTCCCATTGACAGAGGAGGTAATATAGCTCTCTTAGTAATACGCTAGCGAACTATAGTTCGAATATTATATCCAGCGCCTTTTTAGCATCTATAGCCGATTTCAGTGGGTGCGAGCGATACGGTGCTACTTCCACAGTAATGGAACCATTATACCCGATTTCTCTAAAACTCTTCATAACACTACTCCAATCTACGCTTCCCTGTAGTAATTGTGTAAATCCCATGGTTCTGAAGTCCTCTATGAGAAAGTCCTTTACATGAACTGCTACTATTCTCTTTCCCAGTACCCTAATCCAGTGTTGTGGATAGGTCTGTGGATACGTATTGCCAACGTCAAAGTAGGCACCTATGTACTCGCTATTTATACTATCTATGAAATCCCTGAACTCTATGGGACTAGTGAGTATTCTATTCCATACATTTTCCACTCCTATTTTTATACCGAACTCTTCACCTATCTTAGATGCTCTTTTAATAGAGGTTCGAGCTCTCTCTAAGATCTTCTCATAATCTACTTCGGGATCTGCGACCCCGGGTACTACTAAGATAACAGAGGCTCCTATTGTACTAGCTATCTTACACATGTCTCTTACTATCTCTAGTCCTTTCTCAACTAGACTATGATCACTACTAGCGAGGTTATACTTCCAGTGGAGACCTGAGGCTAGTGTAAAGAATTTAATATTTAAGCTATCTCCTAGCTCTCTTATCCTCCTCCAGTAGTCCATCTCTAATTTCAGATGAGTCTCTTCGTAGGCTGGTTCTAATCCTTCAAAGCCTATCTCTGCTGTTGCTCTCACTATATCCTCTAGTGACATGTCATCAGGAAAGCACCATTTATTTACACACTTATACAAGCTCTCCCCTTTGAAAGACAGTGAGTAATTTTTTATATATCTTAACCGCTTCTACCCTACTTTCTCATAGAAGAGGGAAGAGCATTCCTGGAATTTTTCAGTACTAAGATCATCAGTATTTTAGATTTTTTCTGTAAGTTTAGCCTTTTCTATAGATAGTATACCCCAGTCTCCATACCAATATCTTTTATACTCTACTATTTCAATTCTTTTTACAAAGTGAGGAGCATCTAGTACAAAGGTCTCAAACTCACCCCCCTCACCTACAGGGCTTATCTGGTATCTTCTAGATAGCTCTACTAGCCTATCTAGATATTCATGATCTAATATCACTCCAAGCCATTCTCCACCAAGACCCATAGCGAAGACCCCTGTTATTAGGATCTCAAATCCTAGGTCTAGATACTCCTTGAGTAGTTGTACTGGATCTTTTCTCCACAGAGGGGCTATACTGAGAACTCCATTCTCTTCAGCTACTCTCTCTACTCTCGATTTCTGGTACTGTGATGTTATTGCACCAGAGACTATGCCTTCTATCTCATATTCCACTACGGCGGTATTAATCAGTCTACTCAGATCCCTAATCTCCAGCTCTTTTACCCCCTTCGTATAACCTACTAGGTGCGGTATTTCCATTGCCTTAGCCTGGAGTCTAGTCCACTCTATATTAACCGTGTGGAACATATAGGATTCTGGATTCTCAGATATCATAGTGAGTAAACATGCTACCTCATAGCCCTTCTCTAGTGCCCAGTATACTGTATATGTAGAGTCCTTACCTCCACTGAAGAGTACTGCGACCTTCAAATTTAAGTCCTCAGGTACTCAATTCTGACTTTGAATGTCTCTATGTCTAGTATTGCTACTGAGGATCTTCCAGTGAGCATTCCGAAGACCTCTCCTGGGTTTAAGACTAGGCAGTCTTCTATCTTCCTTAAGTCGATTTTATGTGTGTGTCCGTAGAGGATTATATCGTAAGCTCCACTTTTAGCCAATAGCTCAACTGTACGTCTAGTATACTCGGGAGATCCTAGACCATGAAGTATGTGTATTCTTTTCCCGCAGAGCTCGAGATTGTAGGGCATATTGTGCAGTTCTACATTTACATCCTTAGCTATCTTCATTAGTAGTCCTCGGTCTCCGTCATTGTTTCCGAATACGCCTACTACTTTTGGCTTGAGTTTGTATAGTCGTCTTATTACAAAGGGGGATATGAAGTCTCCACAGTGTACTACTAGTTCGACTTCCTCAGTATTCAGTAGTTCTATAGCCTTATCTAGGTTTTCTAAATGATCATGTGTATCCGATATCACACCTATTTTCATCTAATCTCACTCACCCTTTAATATTCTTGGAGTACGTAAATAGTTAATGCCACTATCGTGGGTAGTAGAACGAGAAGAATTATAGTTTCTCTCATTGCATATGTCATCTAGACTTCGGAAGTCTATATTAGCTTGACGATATAGTAGATTTTTGAACGGACTTATCCATTATTTTAACCCTCTATTTAACTCCTCTATGAGAGAGTATATTTCATTCTCATCCTTTACTCTTTAACTTTTTTCAAATGACCCTTTGATCTCTTTCACCCTAGTCTCGATCATAATATACCACGAGTTCAATCTACTATAGTGTTATTTGTTATAAACCTGTCATATTATCCCATTACAGATCTTATCGAGTATGGATAGGTGTAGTAATGGTCATGTTACCAAGTAGAGACTAAGTAACCCCAATATGCTTAGCCTAATGGAGGATCATTAGAGGATTGGTATTAGATAGTCGATCAGTTAACCTCTATGCAACCGCCTATCTAATGAGTGAACTGTGCATTCCTCTCTACCCAACCTCTTAACTAACTAGATCCAGAATGAACTTACGTACATCAAGTATATGCCTAAATTTCACATTATCATTGATCGAGTAGAAACCATACCCACTATGTATCCCTCTTTTGAAGTCAAATCCATGATCAGAAATTATTAAGAATTTACCATTTATGTTTTCAGACAATTTCAAGATAAACCTGTTGATGTCATAGTATAATCTGTATATCTTCCCCTTTCTTCTAAACAGTAGGTGCTGTATCACATCTGGGAAGTGCATATATGCTAGGACTAGCTTCTCATTCCTCTTGGTTAGTCTAAGTATCACCTCTTTCCTTAATCTATAGAGTTTATACAGTAGTTCAACTGTCCTGTCGAGTGACACTCCTCTGTTAAAGTTGTGTAGAATATCGAACACCAGGTTATCATAGTTTACATATGGGAAGTTATAGACATAGGCATCAATATGATTCAGAAAGGTATCGTGATCAAGAGGGGGATAGTGAGTCCTAGGTTCCACCAGTCTTTTAACCCTCTGGCCTATACCAAAACTAAGCCTGATAATTTTCCTCAGCTCCACGAGAAGGGATACTAAAGGATGCCTCTTGAACTCTTTCGTAACCCTCTTTCCGACTAAGAAAGTAGCCCATACCTCTGGACTCATGGCATATCCCTCACTAGTGGTCGGTACTTTGAGTGCTCCAAAGGAGGTTTGCATGAGGTTCCTCAATCTCAACCTCTTCACTAAGCGGTAGTCGAGTCCATCGAGGGCTAAGACGAACACTCTCATTATTTTCACCACAGGACTTTCATTTATGTGGAATTAGTAATGTCACTAATAAATTTATAGATTAAAGGTATAGATCATTTAAACATGTAAACATGGATATAAATGTGACCTGTCCTTTCACTTAAGCAGAGGAGTTTATATGTCCATTCCCAAATCCAGGATGACTCTCACTCATAATCCACCTAACTAAACATCATATTACTAAATATTACTAAAAATCTGGTTATTACACTAGGCTATTTTTTCTATATGTTTCTCTACTTCAAATGCTCTTATGAGTACTTTTTCTCGATGTACTAAGCCTTTAGGACCATGATCCTCCACTAGGTATGAACTTGCTGAAGACGCCATAGCTGCAGCTCGTCTAACATTAAACCCCTCGCTAAGTGCTACTGCAAATATTGCTGTGTAGACATCTCCAGCTCCTGTCGTATCCACTAACTTCTCCTCCTTAGCTGCTGGCACATATATTATCTCTCCTTCATATGCAACAATAGATCCTCTAGCACCCATAGTAATGGATACGACATCAGCTCCCATTTCATAGAGTACTTTAGCTGCTCTTCTAGGCTCTTCAACTCCAGTTAGGATCCTAGCCTCATTGACATCTGTGTGCAGGAGGTCTACCATTGGTATTACATCCTCAGCATATTCCCAAGAGGCAAGGTACACTCTCCTACTCTCATCTACTCTCCTAACAAAACCTTGTGAATCCAGTGCCATTAGTTCACATATCTGTCTCACAGTGCTTATAGTCTCAAATGGTACTTCTCGATAAACTGGACCAATATGTGCTACTCTAAATCTGAGTTGTGGGATATCCCTTGGGTATATTTCCTCAGCTACAGCTTCTAAGTAGAGATCCCTTCGACCCTCCTCTCCATACACTAATCTATAACAGGTGCTCCTACCCTTAACTCTCTTTACGTATCTGGTATCCACACCATACCTCGATAAGAGCAGTATGTATTCTTCCGGAAAGTCCTCTCCTACCTTGGATACTATAAATGCTCTTCTACCATAAGTGGCTACGGCTATGGCTCCATAGGTTGCAACTCCTCCGAGACTCCTATGTTCCCTTCCTCTTATTACTATTTTATCCAGTACTAGATGGCCCACTACCATGTAATCGTTCAGATACATACCATTCCCTTTAGGACTGGATTCTTAATACCATTTAAATATAGTCTAATAAAGTTTTAACAGGAGTGGTAGGATGATAATTATAGGTATTGATGGTGGCGCTACTAAGACTAGTGCTATAGCTCTAGATACTGGAAAATGGAGAATCTGCAGAGCTGAAGCTGGACCCTCCAACTATCATGTAGTAGGTCTTGAAGGGATGGTTGAGGCCATAGAAAAATGCATTCACAAGCTCCTTAGTGAATTGAACTCTACAGATAAAAGTGTAGATATGATGACGGTAGGTCTAGCAGGTCTAGATACCTCCTACGATTTCAGAGTAGTAAAGAATTTCCTCAGGAGGAAATCTCTCGCTAAGACTCTCTACTTAGTCCACGATACTATTAATGCACTCTATGGAGCACTCTCAGGTCGTCCAGGTGTCGTAGTCATAGCTGGTACCGGCTCAGTAGCAGCAGGAGTGAATTATAGAGGAGAGTATGTGAGATGTGGGGGCTGGGGTTACCTTCTAGGAGATGAGGGAAGTGCATATGATCTTGGTAGGAAAGGTCTAATAGCTGTTCTAAGAGAATACGATGGTAGAGGTAAGAAGACTATTCTCACTAGATACATCTTGAAGAAACTGGAACTAGAGAGCCCGGAGGATATAATTAGGAAAGTGTACGTTGAAGGCATGAGTGTGAGAGAAATAGCATCACTAGCACCCTTAGTAACTCGAGCTGCTGCAGAGGGAGATGAAGTTGCTATTGGTATTGTCGAGGAGTGTATGGAAATGCTAGCTGAGCTCGCATATACTGTCATAGATAGACTAGAGATGCATGGAGAGGAAGTTGAAGTAGGATTGATTGGAGGAGTTTTCAGAGCTGGGAGGATAGTAATAGAAGTATTCGAGGAGGAGCTCAGAAGAATGGAACCTAATGTAAAGCTCATAACCCCCGAATGGCCTCCCGAGGTAGGTGCTCTTTTATATGCATGTAAAAGAGGAGGAATAGATCTACACAGGATTATGAAAGCGCTAAGAGCTACATCTTAACTTGTAATAATTACATACATCCTTCAGGGGGCAGATATCACATTTAGGTCTTCTTGCTCTACAGACTCTTCTACCGAATTCTATTAACATTAGGTGAAGTATACCTACTCTATGATGGTCTCCTTTAAGGGTTGCCTCAATAGCTCTTCTAATATCCTCATAACCCGCACTCTTACTCACAAGCCCTAATCTCTTGGCTATTCTAGAGATATGCGTATCCACGGGCATTATGGGGTGTTTGAAGTAGAATAATAGTAGTATATCTGCTGTTTTGAAACCCACTCCGGGTAACTTCATCAGATAGGATCTCACTTCCTCAGGTCTCATCTTCTCTAGTCTTGATAGGTCTCCTTCTAGATCCTCTATTAGTTTTTTAGCTAGTAGTTTTAGTTTTCTAGCCTTTACCCTGTAGAGACCTGCAGGTCTTAGGCATTCCTCTAAGACCTCTATGGGTGCCCTAGCTATAATGTGGGGTGTAATACCTAGTCTGTTCTCTATTCTCTTGAGCGCGATCCTAGTATTCTTACTATTGGTCATCTGGGATATCACTGTTCCTACGAGTATTCTAAAAGCATTCTCTTTAGCTAGGTCTTCTAGTACCCTTCTCAGTCTTTCTTCAAATTCTTCCCCAAAGTACTCTACTAGTACCTGATATAGATCCACACCTAGTAGCTAGTAGACTCAAATTTAAATCTATACGGGGTATTTAGGAGGTGGTGGTAGTATGTTCCTCAAGAAACTAGGACCTGGTGAAAAGGCTCCAGATGAGGTAAATGTGGTCATAGAGATCCCCATGGGAAGCTCTGTAAAATATGAAGTGGATAGAGATACCGGTCTAGTATTTGTAGATAGGATCCTATACACTGCTATGGTATATCCGTTTAACTATGGATTTATACCGGGTACTCTAGAAGAGGACGGAGATCCCGTGGACGTTCTCATACTAGGCTATGAGCCCTTAGCTCCAGGCTCTGTTGTAGTAGCTAGACCTATAGGTCTACTCATAATGGAGGATGAGGAGGGGCCCGATAGTAAAGTGATAGCTGTACCCCGTACTAAGATAGATCCTAGATTTGAATATGTAAAAGACATAAGTGATATTCCAAGTGCTCTAAGAGAGAAGATTAAACACTTCTTCGAGCACTACAAGGAACTAGAGCCCGGAAAGTGGGTAAAGGTTAGAGAGTGGAGAGGAGTAGACGAAGCTAAAAGGAGAATAACTGAAGCTATCAAAAGGTTTGAAAAAGAGGCTAACCTCTAGATCCATTAAGAGGATCAGTGTGTAGCGGTCTCTTCATCAAATCCGTGCTCTGTACCTTCTTCATCAACTTTTTCTAGTCGTTATCCTACTTATGTCTTCCTACTCCAGTGGTCTTATCTCTAGAAGTGTTATAGTATCTCCAGGCTTCATGTCGAATTGTAACCTTATATCCCTTGGAATCGTAAACTGTCTTGATGCTGTATGTCTAGTTCTGAGGAGTTTGACCCTGTCTAAGGAGATCTCATTTCCCTTATGCATTATTTTCAAGAACGCATAAGTAGTCCCCTCTATACCTAAACTCCTGATCAATCTGGCGGGTATTAGAACTTGACCATTAGCGTACAACTTGCTATCGTAGGGTAATAATATATTCTCTTTATGCTCTCTACGCATAGTACCACCATTTTTTAATATACATCAACCATATATTTTTAAGAGCCTCGTAATAATAGTGGTGTACATATGAAGTTAAGAGTTGTACTAATAGCACTATTACCAATATTAACTCTTCTCATCACTAATTCCCCTATGGAAGTAGACGCCCAAGCCGGTGTGAACCTACAGATATTCATCTCAGACCACTGTGGTAAGCATGCCCCCTCAGGAGCTAACTTGAAGGTGAATATAATCAGCAGTAATGGTACTACTCATACGTATAAGAATATAGACGCCTACAATGATACCCATTCCCTATTAAATGTCACACTCGCAGAGGGGAACTATACTATTGAAGTGAAGTGGATGGATGTTCCAGTAGCTAAAACTCAAATAACCCTTGTCAACAATACAACAATAACTATACTAACGGAGACTACACTCGTTAAGTTCAGGGTTAAGAGTTATGGTAGTGATAAAGGATTAGGTGATGCTACACTTAGACTCTCTAGGGAAGGAATGGATATGGGCGCTTACTCGACCAATAGTAATGGTGAAGTAGAGGTACTACTCCCCTATGGAGATTATATTATAGAGGAGATAAAATGGCGAGGGAGAACAGTTCTTGAAGATCGAAGTTTCAGTGTTGATGGAAGTAGGTGTATACAAACTGTAGATCTAGAGTGTGGAGTGGGGGCCATAAGAGTATTCATAACGGATGAAAAAGGGATGCCCATCGAAAGTGATAAAGTAAAGGTTAAGCTATTAAGAGGCAATACGATTGTAGAAGGCCCTGTACAGCCTACTGAAAGTGGTTATGTGATCTTCGATCTTATACCATTCGACTACTACACTATTATCGTAGACTTTAGAATACGCTGGAATGGAATACCGAGCGAGAGAGAGGTATGTAGAAAGAGCATAGAGCTCTCAGAAGCAGCCCTAGGAGATAAGAGCTATGTAGAGGAACATATTATAATACCCCTAATTAAGAGTGTAGAGATCCACATAACGGACTATGAGGGAGAGCTCCTAGATAACGTTGAATTGAGGGCAATAGCAGGACAATACGTGAATAGACCTGCACTGAAAGGTGTGGTCAGGTTTAGCTACCTACTCAAGGGCTCCTATCCCTATGAGATAGTATGGAATAGTAAGATATGGGGTACGAGATACTTTAAAGGTACTGTAGAAGTGAATAGTACAGTAGTATATGTAAAACTTCCACTCTATACTCTCAGAATTGATCTAAAAGGACATAGGTGTCCTAAAATTGATGAATTCAGTATAAAGCTCTACGATGAAAACTGGAGACTCGTAGGTGATAGTCAACCCTTTAAAAGGCTGTTAAAGGGGACATATCACTTAGAGATAGTATGGCATAGTGGAGAATTAGGCGATATAACTCTAATTAAGGAGACAATAAAGGTAGAGAAGAGCTATACCCTTCCAGTAGAACATGACTTCTATAGAGTATCATTTAAGGTAGTAGATCCCTCAGAACAACCTATATCCAACTCAACAGTAAAAGTGGTATTACCTAATGAAAGAGTATTAGTACTTAAGACTGATTATGAGGGCAAGACTAGATACTCTCTACTGCCCAAAGGGACTTACCCTATTACTGTGGAGTATAGAGGAGTGATCATACACGAGCAGACTCTAGAGGTGAATAACGATGGCGTGATCTCGCTAATAGGAGCTGTTCAAGACCTCGTACTCAAAGTGGTAAATCTCCTAGGCAATGCCATACAGGGCGCACATGTAAAGCTCATGATAGAGCTAGCAGATGGTACACTTAAGAAAATAGAGGAGGACTACACAGACGTCTCCGGTACTGCTGTATTCAAGTGTATCCCCAGATATGCTAGAGCCGAAAAGTACATCCTCATAATAGACTACCAAGGACGAGAATATAGTTTTACTAAACCATTCTTAGCAGATGAGACCACCGTCGAGTGGAGGGTTTCTCTAGATATTGTAGTCGTACTTTTCGGAAATCCTCTATCATTATTAGAGTTCTCACTTCTAGTAGGTACATGTCTAGTAGTAGGAGTAATATCAATAGTAGTGATACTGAGATTAAGACGTAAGCGTGAATTTGAGACTATATTCGAGGAGTATGCTCGTAGAAGGAGAAAGCCCAAGAGGAGATTAATACCGTGGAAGAAAGAGGAATGGTAGTATTAAAGTCCAAAATCGTACGAATTGGAAGAGATTTAGACATCCCATTAATAGGTCATATTGCCTTCGGACTAATAGATAGGGGTACTAATCTTATACAGGTTAGACCCACTAGTCTCTGTCCTCTCTCCTGTATATTCTGTTCTACTGATGCAGGCCCCTCTTCACGTTGGAGAGTAAGAGAATACCTAGTAGATCTAGATCTCATACTAGAGTGGTTTGAGTATGTTGTAAAACGCAAGGAGATAAGCAACTTAGAGGCTCATATAGATACCGTAGGTGATCCCTTTACTTATCCACAGCTAGTAGATTTAGTACAGAGTTTACGGGAAATTCCTCAAGTTAATGTGATATCACTCCAAACTCATGGGTTTCTTATGAATGAGAAGACCTTGGACGATCTAAGTGATGCTGGTCTTTCTAGGATAAACCTGTCAATTGATGCACTAGATCCACACCTAGCTCCATACCTAGCAGGTTGCGCTAAGTATGATATAGAGAGGATAAAATACTTAGCAGAGTACATAGTTAGATCTACGAACATAGACCTACTACTAGCACCAGTATGGGTACCGGGATTAAACGATCACGAAATCCCTAAGATAATAGAGTATGCTATCCATATAGGCGCGGGAAAGCACTGGCCACCTCTAGGGATACAGAAATACGAGCCTCATAAATTTGGAAGAAAACCTAGAGGAGTAAAGCCGATGAGCTGGACGAAGTTTTTCTTATCACTATCAAAATTAGAGAAGAAATACGGGGTTAAACTGATATTAAGCCCTGAAGACTTTGGAATATTCAAGTGTAAAATTTTGACTATACCATTTAGAGAGGGAGAGAAAGTGAGGGTTAAAATAGTCGATAAGGGATGGTTGAAGCACGAGTGGATAGGTGTAGCTAGAAATAGAGTGATCACAATAGTAGGCGTACCTCATGAAACTCCTCCAGTAGGTCTAGAAATGTTAGTACGTATAATTAAGACGAAACATAACATCATTATCGCTAGACCTCTATAACATCACCCCTGAAAATAGCTCTAAAGTGAGTATTAATTAACTCAAGTAGCTTCTTCACATGGGTGATGTATATGAATGAGTTTACTCACACCCTAGCTAGAAAACCATATCATATACTGGCTAAGAAGGAGGATATAGCTAGTAGAGTACTCACAATGGGTGATCCAGATAGGGTTAATCGTCTAGCTGGACTCCTAGATAATACTAAATTAGTAAACAAGCATAGAGGCTACCTTGTCTATACGGGATACTATGAAAATACTATGGTGAGTATAGCATGTCATGGCATAGGCGGTCCCTCTGCTGCTATAGTATTTGAAGAGCTCAGTATGCTAGGTGCTAAAATTATAATGAGACTAGGTACCTGTGGTAGTCTAACTAAAAATATCGAGCTAGGTGACATCGTAGTACCTATTGGTGCTACTTATCCCATAGGTGGTACTGTAGGTATGTATGTAGATCAACTATGCTTTCCAGCGATAGCAGATCCAGAACTCTCTTTAAATATCAGTAAAAGGCTTAAAGAAAGAGGGTTTAGCGGAAAACTGTGTATAGCACTTTCAAGCGATGCGTTTCATAAAGAGGAAGAACTCGCAAGAAAGTGCGCAGAATTAGGTGTAGGAGTGGTGGAGATGGAGTGTGCTACGCTTTTTACCCTCTCTAGACTGAGAGGTTTTAGATCAGCTGCAGCATTAATAGTAATCGATAGTTTAGTTACCGGAGAGTGGATAGAGAAGGAGAAACAGCTTAAATTAGAGAGAGAGGCGGGCTCAACACTTTTAAAGACTATGGTATCGATCGAGCTATAGATGTTGACTAGGGCCTTCATTCTCTTATAATCATTCCACAGAAGAGCTTAATACTAGCTTCATAGTAGTAGAGTGATGAAGAGAACTAAAATAATGGTCACCATAGGTCCATCCACTCATAGTTATGAGGCCATAAAGGCTATGATTAGTGAAGGGGCTGATGCTATACGATTGAACTTCTCCCACGGAACTCATGAGGAGAAAAGAGAAGTAATAAAAATGGTTAGAGAGCTAGAAGAGGAGCTCAATAGACCTATACCCATAATAGGGGATCTCCAAGGTCCTGTAGTTAGGTTAGGAAAATTTGAACCAATTGAATTAAAGAGAGGCACGAAGTGCAAGTTTATTGAGGGAGATGAGAGCGATTCTAGTAAACTTGAGTTTGCTATCCCCTCTAGGGAGATATTCTCAGTAGTGGAGATAGGAGATCTCATACTCATAGCTGGTGGTCTAATGAAACTCACAGTAGAGGAGGTAGGATCGAGTGAGATCTCGTGTATTGCACTAATAGATGGTGAAATGGAACCCCACAAGACTGTAGTGGTTAGAGGTAAGGAAATCCCCCTTCACCCGATAACTGAAAAGGATAGTAGAGATATGAAGTTCTGTATAGATAACGATGTAGATTATCTAATGCTCTCTTTCATAAGAAGAAGTGAGCATGTAGTACTGTTCAGAGAAATACTGAGGAGGTTTAAGGCTAAGATCAGAGTGATCTCTAAAATAGAGACGAAATCAGCTGTAGACAATTTGGAGAGCATAATCAAGACAAGTGACGGTATTCTCGTAGCTAGAGGAGATCTGGGCATGTACTTCTCCCTAGAGGAGATACCTAACATACAGGAGCTGATCGTCAAGACATGCCTAAAATCAGGAGTTCCCGTTATGGTAGCGACCCAACTACTAGACTCTATGATCGAGAATCCTCTTCCAACGAGATCTGAAGTCGTAGACGTAATGACTGCTGTAAGATGCGGTGTAGACGGACTTTTGCTCTCGGGTGAGACCGCTATAGGGAAATACCCTATAGAAGCTGTTAAATGGTTACGTAGGATAATAGAGAGCACAGAAAGATCTATAGACTATAAGGTAGAGGTTAAGACAGAGAATATATACGATAGATTCGCGAGAGGAGCTGGACTACTAGCCGAATCTCTAGGAGCAAAGATATTAGCATTTACTAGGAGTGGTAGTACTGCTCTGAGACTCTCAAGGAATAGGTTAAAAGTACCCATATATGTCGTCACTAATAGTCTAAAGATGGCTAGATTCATAAGTATTCTATGGGGTATCAGAGCGCTTTACATAGAGGCTAAGGATATGGAGGAATGTATTAGGATGGCTATGGAGAGACTGAAAAGTGCAGGAGAGTTATCCTATGGTGATATTATAGTATGTATTAGAGGTCTAAGAAGAGGAGCTACTGATGCTGTTAACATAGAGATCCTACAGTAAATCTATCATACTCTTCATTCTAGGAGCGGAAGACCTGCGTATTTATTTTAGGGAGTAAAGTAAATCGAAGATAGGAAACCATTCTGGAGATGAGTGCATGAAAACATCGAAATGTTCTATTTCAATAGGAGACTCATAGCATAGATGCTAATTGAAATCTAGATTTAACTCACATACTACTATACCATAACTAGAGGAGTGCTAAGAGTAGTACACTACTTTTATATTCCACTCTGTCCTTGTTTTACGGGGAATATCTTGGACAGGAAACTTAGAGATGAGTTCATTAGACTCTTAGAGGAGGATATTGAATTTAGATATATTGTCATGAGCTTCCTCGGGATACGCGAAATTCTCGAGAGAATCGATAAGAATACGGAGGCTATTAGAGATCTACAGGAACAAGTAAGGGTTCTTCAAAAGCAGATGACGGAACATACTAAGGCTATAAGATCTTTACAGGAACAAGTAAGATCTCTACAGGAACAGGTTCTAGAGAACACTAAAGCAATAAGATCCCTTCAAGATCAAGTTGTTGAGAACACCAGAGCAGTAAGAGGTCTACAAGAACAAGTAAGATCCCTACAAGAACAGGTACTAGAGAATACTAAAGCGATAAGGAGCCTACAAGAACAGGTTGCTGAAAATACTAAGGCTATAAGAAGTCTACAAGAACAAGTAAGATCCCTACAAGAGCAAGTAGTCGATAATACTAAGGCTATAAGGAGCCTGCAGGGACAGACACTTGAACTCACTAAGGAACTTAAAAGACTTGGTGATAGGATTTCTGCTTTAGGTGCTAGATGGGGTTTAATTGCTGAAGAAGTATTTAGAGAATCACTGAGAAAGTTCCTACAGGACTACTTTAAGGTAGCGAGAGTGGAAAGGTGGGAGCACTACGATGAGGAAGGATTTGTCTACGGTTATCCGAGTGTAGTTGAAGTAGATTTGATTATTAAAGATGAAGTACACTATTTAATTGAAGTGAAATCGAGTACCTCTAAGAGTGATATCTCAGAGCTCTACAGGATAGGCATCCTATATGAAAAGAAGACAGGTATAAAACCACAACTTACTGCCGTCACATGTTTTATAGAAGAGAGAGCTAGAAAAGTGGCTGAAAAACTAGGTATCAAGGTAATTACTTACTAATTAGGTTAAAGGATATAATTAAAGGGATAGTTGAAAAGAAGGTATTAATTAGATTCTTCTCAGTCATTTAGAAAGATGAAAAATAATAAAAAGTAGAATTACATGAGTATGCTATAGCTTACTAAGGAAACTAAGCTAAGAATCACAGTTAATTACAGTAGACATGCTATGTCGTGATAATTTTAGGCTATTAAGGAAGTAATATTCTTCATATTCACCTCTCTACTTTCCTTCAGCCTCGGAGTGTAGGATTCTGTATTCCAATTTCCACTCTAAAGTTTCTGAGTTAAAAGAATTATGGAGAGAGGACAAAATTAAAAGCATAGCGTAAAAGAGAGAATGTACTGCGAGGATTGGGTGAGAGGTTTAGAGTGTGGTATTAAGATAGCTATATAGAATGAGGGGTCTTGGATGAGGAGAAAGTTCCCTCAGGAGATACCCCGTCCACTTAAGTGAGTGAAGGACTGTCAGAAACCTCAGACTGCTGAGAAATGATAGCTATGAGAATGAAGCTCTCTGTGATAGATGACGGAGAGGGAGATCTCTACCTCTTAAAAAGAAGGAAGATAGAGGTAGGGGAGTTTTTAAGTATAGATTGTTAGAATATCAGAGAGGACGGCTTGTCCTGTCTCTCTACCACCAGCACCAGGTCCATAGATTGCGATTTCTCCGAGGTCTTTATACTTCAAAATGAGACAGTTTTTAGCTCCCATTACGTGCGCGAGAATATGTGACATATCCACCTCCTCTACTCTCACACTAGCCTCTATACTATTCTGCTTCCTCACTACTCTTATCAAATGCTTGATCCTTCTCCCCTTACTGAGCGTTTCTTTTACTCTTCTCGATGTCAGATGTTCTATTCCCTCTCTTTCTACACTCTGTACCTTAATGTCTCCTCCCATTATCACATTAGCTATAATAGTAGCCTTAGCAACAGCATCCCAACCCTCTATGTCCATACTCGGATCAGTTTCAGCATAGCCTAGTCTCTGAGCCTCGTGAAGAGCCTTCTCAAAACTAAGTCCCTGCTCCATTAGTGTCAGAATGAAGTTGTTAGTACCATTAACTATCCCGTACACCTCTTCTAAGTAATCTCCTTTAATTATTTCAGTTGTGAGAGTTATTACTGGGGTCCCACTCATGATAGTACCCTCAAACCTAAACTCAACGTTCTTTTTAGCAGCTAGGGACTTTAGCTCTCTATAGGCTAGTGCAATAGGTCCCTTATTAGTGGTAACCACATGTTTTCCCCTAAGTAGTCCCTCTCGGATATGAGTGAGTCCAGGCTCCCCTGTCCTAAGATTCGTGGGAGTTAATTCGATCAATACATCGTATTCCTTCTCCCTGATAAGTTCCAGAGAAGAAAGCCCTTTCTCGACCTTTGGAAGGGTCTCTAGAGAGAGACCTTTATACGCGAGCTTTAGGGCAGTCTTAACATCTATACCCTTTTCAGAATACACTGAACCATGTCTTAGTGTACTGATACCCACTATATTCATATCTATATTATACCTATTCTTTAGGATTGGAGCTCTCTCTATGAGTATCTCCGCAAATCCTCTACCTACAGTACCAAATCCTACGAGTAGTAGCCTACACTTAATGAACCATCCCCCTACTTTGTAGCTCATCTTATACAATAACTTTAACTCTGATAGAGGAATATGGCACCGGTTAATATGCTCTTGCAAAGTAGGCTATGTACTTAGCTGGTCTTCCACAGTAGAAGCACTTTCCAGATACTGGTCTCTGTTTAAAAGGTATAACTCTGACTGTAGCTCCTGTCTCTGCCTTTATACTCTCTTCACACTCGAGTTCACCACACCACTTAACCACTATAAATCCTCCTTTTTCTTCAAGAGTTTTCTTGAACTCCTCCAGAGAGTCCACTTCAGTAGTAAGTTCATTCAACATCTTCTTTGCTCTCTCATAAAGGGTTTTATGAATATCTTCAAAGAGATGGACTACTGTTGTAATCAACTTTTCTCTCTCTACATATATCCTCTTAAGTAAGTCTCTCCTGAATATAGTTACCTTATTTTCTCTAACTTCCCTTAGTCCTATTTCCAGTCTTAAAGGTACGCCCTTGAGCTCCCATTCATTGAATTTCCAACCAGGAGTCCTCTCTTCTCTATCATCTAAAAGTACTTCTATTTTCTCCTCCTCGAGTTCTCTCTTCACATCTATAGAGTATTCCATTACAGTGTGCTTATCTTCTTCTTTATAGTATATAGGAATTATAACTACTTGAATAGGCGCTATCTTCGGGGGTAGTACTAGTCCTCTATCATCACCGTGTACCATTACTATAGCACCTATGAGTCTAGTAGATACTCCCCAAGACGTCTGCCAGACATAGTGGTGCTCTCCATCCCTTCCCATGAACTTTATATCGAAGGCTTTTGCAAAGTTCTGTCCCAGATGGTGACTGGTACCCATCTGTAGTGCTCTACCATCCGGCATAATAGTCTCTAGTGTTGTAGTGTAGAGCGCCCCTGCAAACTTCTCTCCTTCACTCTTCTTACCCACTATGACAGGAATAGCTAGATAATTCTCTATTAGATCCCTATATACTTCTAGCATAGTCATTACCTCTTCTTCTGCTTCTTCATATGTCTCATGACATGTGTGACCTTCTTGCCAGAGGAACTCTGTATTCCTTATGAAAGGTTTTGTCGACTTTATCTCCCATCTCACTATATTACACCACTGATTGATCTTCAGTGGGAGATCTCTCCAGCTCTTAATCCACTTACTGAACATATAGTACATTATGGTCTCGGAAGTAGGTCTGATCGCAAGCTTTTCACTTAGACTCTTATCCCCTCCCATAGTAACCCATGCCACCTCGGGTTCGAATCCCTCAAAATGTTCCACTTCTCTCTTCAGGAGAGCTTCCGGTATTAGGAGTGGGAAGTACACGTTCTTATGACCTAGCTCTTTGATTCTCTTATCCAGTATTCGCTGAATTTTCTCCCATATAGTATAGCCATACTCTCTGAACACTATACAACCATGCACGGGTGCGTAGTCCGCTAACCCCGATTTTAAGACCACTTGTGAATACCACTCTGCGAAATTTTCACTCTTCTTTACTGTAATACCTAGTTCACTCATAGTCCATCGACTCTAAATCTGTAGTTAAGGTTCAAATATTTAAAGTATTAATCGAGTATTGAAGAACTAGCACTCTTAATTAGTAACATATCAATCATTTAAACTGTTCTTCAGCTCTAGACCAATCTTAGAGAACTATTTTCACGCAGACGTACTGTTCACACGACTTGTGAGCTCTCTTTAACTTAAGGACTATATTATCTCATGAAAACCTCATATAGGATATAGTGACTTATTCACTGTTAAATAATAGATATATAAGTCACAAATCATTTAAGAAAAAGTTTTATATAGTCTTAGCATCAGTGATTACATAATGAAGTGGAGAAGTGCTCTATATTGTGGTCGCTTTCAACCTCCACACCAAGGACATTTGAGCAGTGTGAAATTGGGGCTTAAATTAGCTGATAGGGTTTATATAGGTATAAGGGATACGAGACTTACCTTAAAGGATCCCCTCACAAGCGAAGAACGTATAGAGGTCTGGAAAAGACTACTGAACCATGAGGGAATACTCAAAAGAGTCACTTTAAGGATAATACCTGACTTCGGAAAGGAGACCCCCCTACCCAAGGAGGATAAAGTAGTCCTAAAAGGTCATCCACTACTGGACTGGGCTAGAAAGGTTGAGGGAATATTCAATACGAGTCCTGAAGATACTATCTTCATAGGGAATAAGCCATCTATGGTGCTAGCATTTAATTTACTAGGCTATATTGTAGTACCGGGACATAGGAATGTCCACAGGCTAGTAGAGGTCTCAGCTTCAAAGCTTAGGGAGCTTATACTCAACAGGGATGAATCCTGGTGCGAACTATTACCAGTACCTGTAGTAGAGTTCCTTAAAGAGATAGATATATACTCTAGACTCAAGTCCCTTGTAGGTACGAGTGAAATCTCTACGGGATAGTGTTTAAATTCAAGAGCCTTACATATTTCTACGTATGAGGCAGAAGAAGGTAGATTATGTGAATATACCAATTCCTAGACCTCTCTATGAAAGGTTAGCTAAAGCTCTTGAAGGCTCAGGATATAGAAGCCCTACTGAATATATAATATTTCTTGTGAGAAAGAACCTTCCAGACTTAGAGTCGGAGGACGTCAAGCGTAGGTTAAGAGCTCTGGGGTATCTCTGATTATTAACAGAAAAACTGTTGAGGTCACAGATACCCTAGAGCCCTCAGTCTCCTCTTTATCTCCTCCTCTTCCTCTGGAGTGTATGCGGTCTCTGTAGTCTCCTCCTCTACAACCTCCCTTAGGACGAAGTCCACAAACTCCTCCACACTCTTAAACTCACCACTTTCCTCAACAAATTTCTTTAGCTTTTCGTATAGATCCTTGGATATCTCAATGCTTACTTTTTCACTCATACTTCCTACCTATTCTCCTACCTCGTAGGCAATTAAAAGGTTTCCTAATCAGTAAGCTAAGGTATTTCAGTTAGCCGATTGTTTAATGGGAAGAACAGAGTACAAGATGTTATATATATGCGGTCTTTATGCAAATGGGCACTAGTATGCGTAGTCCTAGGGTATTGGTATTGGGTATAGATAGTGCTGAACCACTTCAAGTAGAAGAGTGGATCGAGGAACTACCTAATCTAAAACAGTTGTATGAGACCTTCTATACTAGAGTAGAGAGTACAGTACCCCCCATAACAATACCAGCATGGCTTACCACCTTTAGTGGTCTTAACCCGGGATACCTTGGTCTATACGATCTCAAGTATAGAGAACCTCGTACATATACTAATTATAGATTATACAATTATAAACTAGTTAAAGACATAGACTTCATATGGAACAGATTAGATCGCTTAGGTTTGAAATCTATACTATGCTTTGTTCCCGGAACCTATCCCCCTCCTAGGATAAATGGTTATGTGGTCTCAGGCTTCTTTACACCGAATACTAAATCGAACTTCACACATCCCTCCAGGTTAAGGGAGGAGATATTTCAAGTAGTAGGTGGTGAGGATAAGTATATTATCGACATATACGAGTTTAGAAGTATTGAGCCTAAGAAGCTACTAAGATTACTACTGGATAAATTAGACCACGACTTCAAGGTGATCAAATATCTAATGAAGAGCGGGAACTGGAATCTAGCCATAGCTATTTTGATGAGTATTGACCGTGCACAGCACACTCTATGGAGGTTCTTCGATAGGGGTCATCCTCGCTATACAGAGGATCCAGAGCTTAAAGAAGGGCTTTTAGATATCTATAGAAAGATAGATCAAGAACTTGGAGACCTATTAGCAGTCCTAAGAGATGATGATGTAGTAATAGTGATGAGTGATCATGGAGCTAAGAGAATGTACTATAGAGTGAATGTAAATGAACTACTTAGAGAAGAGGGATTTCTAAGGGTGAAAGAAGAGCCTAGCAGACCTATAAGTCTGAGAGATATGGATATGAAGGGACTGATAGACTGGGAAAGAACTACAGCATGGGCATGGGGTGCATATATAGCTCAAGTATGGATTAACCTTAAAGATAGAGAGAAGAAGGGTATAGTCTCCAGAGAGGAATACGAGGATACATGCAGAGAGGTAGCAGAAGTTCTAAGTAGGGTAAAAGACCCCGATGGAAGGAAATTGGATAACCGAGTATTCTTCAAGTGGGATGTCTATAGAGGAGATAGAGTAGAGTATATGCCAGATATAACAGTATACTTCGACAACTTACACTATGGTGCTAATGCGGCTCTAGGCTTACCCGACTTGTATAGCCTAGCTACCTTCAAGGGTCCTGATGATAGTAACCATGGAGAATACGCTATATTCATGTGCAATAATAAGCCTGAGAGACCTCCTAAAGAACTAGAGGACATAGCCGATCTTATACTAAATGTACTAAACGTGTAGCATTTTTAGAACCTAGTTCTCTATGACCCCCTCTATTAGGAAGCAATATGCAGGTGAAGGATATCAGTACTACCTAAGTTTACCCTCTCCGTGGATATACTCCATACTTCCTAATAAGCGATAGGAGGTACTGATAGTCACTTAGAGACACAGAAGGGGGCACGGAATGGTCTGAACCTGCTATATAGCCTCCTCCCTCAGCTGCTATGAATACCTTTGACATGAACTCCTCTTTTATATGCTCTCTTCCAGCTGAGAGTTTTCTCACGTCTAGATTACCTATGAAGGCTAATCTACCCCCATACTTCTTCTTAAGCTCTCTCACATCCATTCCAGCTTTAGCCTCAAGAGGTTGGAGCGCTGTAAAGCCTACCTCTATGAACTTCGGTATTAGTACATTTACATTACCATCGGTATGGAGTACTGCTGGATGGTTCTTATTGATAAAGGGCTCTATTATCCTCCTATGTGCTGGTGCTACGAACTTCTCATACATACCTGGCGACATAAAGGGGCCACTTCTATAGGCTACATCATCCCATATCCACACTCCATCTGCGCCCATATCCAGTAGTGCTTTCGCAATAGCTGACAGAAATCTGCCCAGTACTCTAAATATGTACTCAAGGGTTTTGGGATGTCTGTAGAAGTATCGCACTATCCTATCTACCCCCTCACCTAATATGTGTCTTGCATACTCGAAGGGGCCTAATACACCTGCAAAAACGAAGTATCTCTCCTGTAGCTTTTTAATGGCTTTTTCCAGGTCTCCTCTGAAGGGATATCTAGGACTAGAGATCCTCATAGGAAGATCTGGGTCTAATAGTGGTTCTATGCGTTCTTTAAACTCCTCTAGAGTAGTTACTGCTGGTTCTAGTGGTAATGGAGTACCACTCTTATCTTTCCAGGCCTTAACCTTTACTCCAAAGGAGTCTCTGAAAATCTTGTGTTCCGTAGTCTCCTCTAGGGTTATGACATCATATTTAGGCGATATATCAGCACCTACAAAGTACACATCCATATTGAAGTACTCTTGAAGTACTACATGCTCTGGTAGCCCTTCCCTTTTCCACCTATCTATGGTCTCCTTCCAGAAAAAGTCTAGGTAGGCTATTCTATCTGCCTCCTCTAGATTAAGTAGTGCATACACTCTATCTCTACTATTCAAATATCCTCCCCCTGCATTCCTTCAGCTCCTCTAGGACTTGGACTGTTTGTCCTTAAGGGGTCATTCTATCGTTTCATATAAGCTTATGCTCTCACCTAAAGACCGCCCCTTGATCACCCCTTCACTAGTGTGATACTATCTTCAGAGTGGAGTCACCAGAAAATGAGGATTCCTATCTACGTAAGTGTTCATAGTCTTACGTAAATATTCATTACCCCTTTCCTTCCCATACCCTACAGATGCTTGCCTTCCTTAGCGAATAGGGGCTCAATGATTAGACATAGTAATTTGACTTAAATATTCATCTGAATAAAATATAAAATCTGGAAATGTAAATCTGCCAGATGTATAGACTGTCTGGAAGTGTACTGAGTGCTCCTTCGCTCATTTAAATGAGAGAATAACAATCAAACATCTTCACTTCCTCTCTGAATTCTAGTTTCTCTTCATTTATTCTCCTATTTCTCCATAAATGAGGAAGTAGAATTACCTTAATCATATCAGCGGTCTAAGCTTTTCAACGAATATTTTAATTGTCTCAATGCCATTTATTACTGCTTCAGAAGTTAACCAGCCCTCATAGAAGTTTATATGAAGACTATTCGCAACATGAAACATACTCAACAGATTCCAATCTGGATATTCCTTATCAAGGCTAGTAATAAACTCCCATAACTCTCTATGACTCTTAAGTTCAATACCCCTCTTAATTGCTACAGCCTTAACAATTTGTGATGCTGCACCCCAGGCCTTCTCAGAAGCTTGAATATAGTCTTTTTTCGCTAAGAAATCTTCAGCTTTGCGCATATATTTTTGACAAAGCTTTAAGTGAAGTTCAGCCTTAACTTCAGGGTCAGTAATATTAAATTGTTTGAAAATAGCTTCACTAATAAGCTCTTCTAAGGTCTTTTCCTTAACTCTCGATAGCTTCTTGAGCTTAATAATCAATCTTTCAGGAAGTTCTAAAGTTATCTCCAATTGCTCCACCACTATGGAAATTATACTATAGCCTTAATTAAACCTAGCTGAAATTCACTCACTTTATAAAAGTGCTTGTTGAGAGTAGTCCATTGAAGGAATAAACAGTCTAGTCATGAAACTCTCATGAAAGTAACAGTACTTCATTTAAATGAAGAAAGGTAGCTCTCTCACTTACTCTGTACTTCAAAGTGTAGAGCTTAATTGTAATCTTGGCCATGCCAAGATGACTTCTTAAAGTCGTGCTGAGAGCACTCTACACTTAAGATGGCCTAGATATAAACTGATCTTTAGTATGCCGGGACTCGGAGAAAAGTATTTGTGTATAGTACTTAGATCTATACAATATACGGAGAGGTAGCTATGGATAATGCTATAGAGGTCAGGAACCTGGTAAAACGCTATATAACCTATGAGAGAAAGGGATTTTTGACTAAGGTAAAGCGGATTGTAGAGGCTCTAAAGGGTATAGACTTCGATGTGAAAAGAGGAGAGGTCTTTGGCCTTCTGGGGCCTAATGGTGCTGGTAAGACTACTACCGTCAAGATAGTATCCACTCTACTCCTACCAGATGGGGGCTATGCTAAAGTCCTAGGCTATGATGTCGTTGAGGAACCCTGTGAAGTTAGAAAGGTTATAGGAGTTTCCCTAAGTGTCGAGAAGGGATTCTTTTGGAAGCTTACAGGTAGGGAGAACCTGAAGTACTTTGGAATGCTATATGGATTAGATGGAGAGAAATTGAAAAAGAGGGTCGAGTACTTACTAGACAAACTAGGCTTGAAGAAACTAGGTGTAGCTGATAAGCTATATGAAGAATACTCTCTAGGTATGAAAGCGAGATTAAGCCTAGCCAGGGCTCTCCTGCTCGATCCTGAAGTACTGATCCTCGATGAACCAACCCTAGGACTAGATCCTCCCTCGGCTAGGGCCTTAAGGGAATTCTTAGTCAAGCTAGCACATGAGTTTGATAAAACAGTTCTAGTGACAACACATAACATGTTCGAGGCCGAGATGATCTGCGATAGAGTGGCGATAATCGATGAGGGAAGAATACTAAGTATAGGCTCTCCTAAAGAACTTAAGCTTAAGGTAGCTGATAATATAGCTTTAGAAATACTGATTCTACCCTCGCCGGCTACAGACCTAGATAGGCTAGTTGAGGTATTGATAGAGGAGACCGAGGCTACCTGTAGCATTGTTAGTGATGTTAATGGTTACAGGTTAAAGCTAATAGTACCTCCAAATAGAGTCGAGGAACTAACCTCCATCTCTGTGAGATTACTACACAAGCTCGGGTGTAGTGTTAGGAGAGTGGAAGTAAAGGAGCCTACACTAGAAGACGTCTTTATCAAAGTTACAGGAAAGAAGGGGTTCTAGATGTGAAAATGGGTAAGATCAAGACTTTACTCAAGTCTGGTGTACTACTCGACCTATACTTCTTCAAGAACAATAAGGGTAATTTCATAGCAATGTTGATATGGCCGTATTTAATGCTAGGTCTAGTAGTGGGTATGGGCTTCCTCTTTGGAAGCCCTAGTACATTCAAGAAAAATATAGGACTTAATATAGATCCCATAGCATATTTCATAGCATCCACAGTAGTCATGATGGCCAGTATTAGCGTCATGTGGGAAGTCGGTGGAAACGTATTATTCCTAAGATGGTTGGGTGCTCTACCCTATGTAATAGTCGCTCCTCATAGAATGTCCATAATATTAGTACTATCCTATGTGCCCAGATACCTATTCTACACGTTCATCCAGGTAGTCGAGTTCCTCCCTCTACTAGTACTACTAGAGGGAGTTACTGCTGGTATTATTAAAACACTCATAATGCTACTAGCAGTTACCGTGGGTATGCTCCCCCTTCTCGGATTCTCAGCACTCTTTGCTTCACTACTATTGATAATTAAAGAGGAGAGTAACGTACTGAATTGGTTAAATCCCATAATACTGATATTCTCTGGTGCCCTTTACCCTACAAGTCTAATGCCCTATTGGATGTGGTTAATATCCAGAGTTCTACCCACTACATACACGGTAGAGTTAGCTAGGACAATAGCCTTAATAGGTTCTCCTGAGTTAGCTCCTATAATGTTTCTGATAGGTATACTCATGGGCTTGGCTGTGGTATACAATATACTCTCCTACATGCTCATAGGTGCTGGTGAAAAGAGTGCTATGAAGAGGGGGATCATCTAGCTATGCTGAGTAGGTTTAAGGCTATAGTATGGCTTCACTTCCTGAGGCTTTGGAGGTATAGGTTGTCCTTCATAGGCTTGACATTAAGTGAAGTCCTTTGGATCCTACTGTTCCTCCTAGCTGTACTATTATTTACCCCTAGAGAATACTTAGACCTAGCCTGTAGAAATGCCTTCTGGATTATCCTCTGCTGGTCTCTCATTCAGATGAACTCGATGATAGTGGGATCGTGGATGAACTTCTTCATATCTATGGGAATGGTAGAAGAACACTTAATTAGGGGGATATCACCTTTTAAAGTAATATTAGGTAGGATTATCCCGAGTTCAACTGTCAGCCTTCTATCCACTCTCCTAATTGCTATAATACTGAGTAGTACTCTTAAGGTCGATGTACTTCTTATTCAATTTCCTCTACTAGTACTAATAGGTTTAGTGTTCATAATTATAGAGTCTCTGTCCTACGGTTTAAGCATAGCATCTCTTTCCATAAGAACTGGGATTCCGCATAATTTTCTTGAAATTCTAAACTTCATGGTCATAGGCATTCTGACGATATCCGTTGAATCTATGAGACCTCCCCTAAGTTACTTACTACTCTTAATACCCTATACTGCACCCTCTCAACTGATAAAGATGGGTATAAGCGGTAGAGAGTATATGTTCATAGAAAGCTTAACAATGTCCATAGTAGTGGCTACTGTAATGGTATTAATGGCACTATATCTAGTCAATCACGCTAAATCATGGCTTCTCAAAAATGGTGTTAGAGCTATAGGTCGTATGTAGTTATGCAGGGACCATCAAAATATATAATGGATTTTAGAGTACATTTATAGTCTTTACTATTCATTAGAAAAAGAGTTAAATACTATAAAAGGTGATAAAAATTAGTATGAGGGGGAACCTACGGTGCCGAGGAGTCAATATAATCCATGTAACAATAATAACCTCGATAATCTTAGTACTATCGATACTCGTGGGCTATTGGATCTGGTCAATACTCACTAGTACTGTGGATACTGGTATGCTTACATTTTACCCTCCTAAAGTAATATATGACTATAACGGAGACTCTTGGATTATCGTAGTTGATCTTATGAACAAGGGTATGGATGCTGTAACAATAGTAGATGTACTCATAAATGGAGATAGCTATAAAGGTCTCACTACAGTCTATCTCGACCTAAATGCTCTAGATGATCCTCAGCAGATACCCCCCTTGACTCTTGAACCAGGTGAGAAAATAGCGTTAAAACTGGTATTGAACGCTAATGTTTTTAAAGTAGGGCAGCAAGTAGAAGTAGAAGTAGCGACAAGAGGAGGGAAATTCTACGTACTCATGATAGATCTTCGATCTTAACTTTATATTTCTGATGCTAATTCCTCAGATATTGATTTAAATCCTAACTCCTATTTAATAAGGTGCTTCTTCCATGAGAAGAAGAGAAGAAGAGTATCTAGAGGCCATGTACATCTTGATGAAGAGGAAAAAAGTGATAAGGGTTAAGGATCTCTCTAAAATACTTAAAGTAAAACCCCCAAGCGTGATAGGATATTTAAAGAAATTAGCCGAGAAGGGGTTGATACATTATGAGAAGTATGGGTATATATTTCTTACGGATGAGGGATTAGCTGTAGCCGAAAGAATATATAAGCGACATATAGCATTGAAAGACTTCCTCTCAGAAATACTTATGTTGCCTAATGAAGTAGCAGAGAGAGATGCCTGTGAAATGGAACATGTACTACAAGATATCACCCTCAAAAGGATTGTTAAACTCACAGAATTCATTAAAAAGCACTCAGAGAGAAGCCCTCAATTCTTAGGTGCTCTTAAGGAGTATCTCATAGTCCAGTAAATTAATAGACTCCTATCTCGATTTCACTGAATAATGATGAAAAGGCTCATTTTGATGAAAGGAGAATTCCATTCCATATACCTGTACGATTGTGAAAGTCCTCAATTTTAGATAGAGGAGGAAGTTATACTAGGAATATCTTATCGGGTATCTCCCTATAGTATCCTCCTATCCTATTCTGCCAGTAGATTCCGAAGGGCTTAGTGTAGATTAGTGAGTCTACCTGAGATGGTAAATCATCGAATGTCCCCTCAGGTACGTTAAGGTAGAATTTGTGACTATACCCTCCCTTAGCTAGAAAGACAGCTATTCTGAACGTACCATTTACATAGAGTGTTACTCTGACTACGTGATCCTTCCAATCGTCAACGCTTCCAGGAGGATTGTAGGGATTAAACAGATCCTCCCAGAAGACCAGGAAATCTATTTCGATCTGTCCTTTCTCTCCTACGCTCTGGAGCAAGAACTTATGCACACCATGGGGATCCTTCCATGTGAAAACCCAGTCCTCATAACCCCCAGTAGGATTTACCACTATAAGGATAGGAGAGTCTATAGGTCTATCATCCCAAGAGACCCATCGTGTAGTTATCGTATACTCATCTACCCCCTCAAGTATAGGCGCCATCCCCTCATAGGGTCCCTGGAGGGTACCTCCCGTATCATCGTAGAGTTCATATCTTCCAGTGAGGTAGTCAAATACGACCCAATGAGTATCTAAAGAGTATCGAATTGCTTGAAGTCCTATGTAAGTGGGCTTAGGTGTATAGATCCTAAGTACTCCTTCTATAATGTAAGAGAGACTACTTTCTCCACTCTTACACGATACCATTATCCTGATCTTATCTACCTTCTCACTGATCTTAGCGAGTTTGAGAGCGGGGATGATAAAGGATCCTATATCGCCAGAGTTAAGTTGGAGTTCTGTAGGATAGGATTCCAGTATGTTGCCACTGAGATCCAGTATGTATACTCTATCTACCTCTACGCTCTCGTCTCCTACATTATGAAGGTATACCTTAAGTCCTCCTGACATTAGCCTCTGGACAGCCTCTAACTTCAACTTAATCTTAGGCTTCTCACCCGTATATCCCACTTCACCAAAGAAGTGTGTGAGGTATAAGTAGAGTACTACGGAGGCTATAGTACTAATCACTATGAGGATGAGAGTTGCTACTAGAGCTGACACTCCCCTTGCCAATATGCCTCCCTAATTTAATACTCTCCACTTATGTATTTAAACCTATTTTAGGAATAATATAGTAGATGAAATTTAGAAATAGAGATCCCAGTTTTATTTTACAACCTATAGAGGGACTTACATAGTAGCTTATTATTACAGCTTTGGTAAAGCCGAAATGATCTCACTGTTATCTTTGAGCGAGTCAGTAGAGTTCTTCAATATCGTTCAGATGGGCCTGTTCTAGTAGTGTGTTTAGTTCTTCTCTTAGTTTTACTTCTCCTCTTCTCAGTGCTTTGAGTACTCTATCTCTCCTCCAAGCACCATTCCTGTAGGCTGTGCATGATATTGTGTACTTTCTTGGTATGTATGATGGGTCTTGGATGTAGTACTTGTAGTCTACTATCACTCCCTTCTCCACTAGATCGTCTAGTATTCTCATTAGCCTTAGGGTTAGGTTTATGGGCGTACCAATATGCATTATCATCCTATTGTTTGATAGGAAGATACTACTAGTGAATGGTATTTTGACAATATGCATCACGGTACTGACCAGTGCTAGGTAATCACTAAATTCCACTAAGAGTACTAGACATGGCTGTCTCTTCAGGTCTGCGAAGAGTGTTGCATTGAACTCTACTAGTCCCCTACTCATTACGTGTTTTTTCAAGTGGTATTCTGTTAGTTGTTTACTTATCCCCAAGCTTCTAGCAATACTAGTGATACTAGTAGTAGCATCCTTCTGTAATTTCTTTATAATGAATAGATCAATACGATCTAAAGGCTCAGCATTATCCTGATAGTATAGATTTACATCACTAATGTCTATTCTATGGATGTCTACCTCATCAGGATCTTGATCCAGTATTTTGAAGTCCTTCCTACCAACCAATATTCTATCATAGATACCACAGTGTTCTATTGAATCCTCGCCATATAGTATCCTTATAAACCTCTTTAGATCTCTAATGAACTTCCTGGGAATACTGTAGACTAGCATTGTCTTATTACCGAGTAGTCTAGCCTTAATCCTACTGTATAGGTGTGCCATATCTGTATCATTCTCTAGTCCCCTATTCAGTATGAATACTACTGTACTCAGTCCTAGTTTGGGGTAGATTGGCTCTGCATATACTCTGGCTATTCTCTCCTCTTTCAGTAATCTATTCAATCTTCTCCTAACTTTGTGGTATGGTGTTTTGAGCTCTTTGGCTACTTTGGCAATGTTGAATGGATTTTCCTGAATCTTGTTCAGTATTTCGTAATCTAGTCTATCTAGTGAATACATGTAGCATCAGATACTAATCATTGAAAAAATATTTATACTTTTCCAACACCACACCAGCCAAGCACTCAAACAGTCAAAGCCAGCCAAAACTCACAGAGGATAAGGATCAGGAATAGGCTCTCTATCGTCGTCGTCATCGCCATAGGCTAGTACTGTATAGCCTGTTAGTGTTGCGGTTAGTATTAGTGCTACTACCAATAGTCTTCTGAGGAGTTTCTTATTGCTAAGTACTATCCACAGTATAGTCCTAACCTTATCTATGGTCTTCATGTTCTCACGTTAAAAAATAGGATATAGACTTTATAAGCATTTTTTGACAAAATGACAAACAATACAAAGTTATATGTTTTAAAGTAAAATAGCTAGTTCTCCATGAAAAAGATGAAAGGCTAAACTTTACTTTTCATGAACAGCATATCCATGCTCATTAGAAGAGAATATTCTCTTAAAGTTAAAATTGCCACTAGTATAGTGCCTACCTCGATGGGTACTGGCATCTGGTGGATATTTCATCTACAATCTGCCCTTTAATTTTAAAAGCTCAAAATTGCGTACATTTAGGTATATTGATGTGGGACTTTAATAAGGGTATCTATTGTCTTATCCTACCTCTACTAGCTCATTTACGCACTTCTAGAGACCATGAGTGGGTAGGACATTATACAAAAGAACTGACTTCATACATGAGTATTTAAGATGAGAGTCTACAGGCTCTCGTTCGCTCCGGAGGTATTTTCGGCATCAAACTCCTAAGCCATACTATCATAGGTCCAGGTTCTCTATTAGCCCAAGCATAGTAGGGAATAGCTCTAAACTCTACTTCACTGAATTCTAGAGGCACATTTCTAAGCGGGAGATATAATTTGCTCTTCCATACTTTAGAATCTATTACAAAAGCTCTTCCTCTCACCATGACAACTCCATTAAGTAGTTCTGGTCTGAAATCTTCTCTAAGTTGCACATCCGGTGGTACGATTATGTCCCATACATCAAAACCTGGATTATCCACATGCTCCAGACAGTATACTATAGGTCCACGCCTTATAGCTACCCTATCCGTATTATCCAGAACGTGTGGGTGTGATATCATTAGCACAGGCTTAATGGACATAAAGACCTCTACAGTATCCCCATAATCCCAGTCCTTCTCTATCTTAAGATAAGTGCCAGGTAGGATTCTTCTCTTTAACTCCTTTCCCTCTACTATGATTTTTACCTCTTCACACCATTCGGGTATCCTTATGAATAGTGAGAACATATCTGATTTCTCTGGATTGACCTCTAGTTTTACTCTTCCCTCCCATGGATACCTCGTCTCCTGGATCAGTCCTACCATCCTTCCATTAAGCTCTATAGAGGATGTACTTGAGGCATAGAAGTGAATCCATATTCCCTCAGAGTTAGTACTGTAGAAGTACCCTGGAAGTGACGCCAGTAGTCGTGCTATATTGGGTGGACAGCATGCACAACCGAACCATTCCTTCCTTCTATGCCCACCTCTATCTGCTAGGGGGTTTACATAGAAGTAGCGCTTACCATCTAGAGAGATTCCAGAGAGAGCTCCATTATAGATCACTGTCTCTATAACATCAGTAAATCTCGCTTCACCAGTTGCCATAAGCATTCTCCAGTTCCACATAACATTAGCTACTGCTGCACAGGTCTCCGCATATGCCCGTACATTAGGCAGCTCGTAGTCCTCACCAAAGGCCTCTCCATGATATCTAGATCCTACTCCCCCTGTAATGTACATTCTCTTCATCATACTTCTCCATAACCTTTCAAGTGTACTGTATAGAGATTCATCCCCTGTCTCTAGGTATATGTCAGTAGCTCCACAACATAGGTAGATAGCTCTTACCGCATGGCCTACCATACTATCAAGCTCTCTAAAGGGCTTATGGTCTATGAGCACCATATCTCCGCCTAGAAGCCCTTTCCCCCGCTGATCTAAGAAGAACTCAGCTAGCTCTAAGTATTTCTCCCTTCCAGTCTGTCGGTACATCTCCACTAATGCCATTTCTATCTCGGGATGTCCAGGAGCTCCACTTCGCTTATCCGGACCAAATACATCCGCTATATGGTCGGCTAGTCTTATGGCAGTATTCAGTAGCTTATCTCTACCAGTAGCCCTATAGTATGCTATAGCTGCCTGGAATAAGTGTCCAGCACAATAGAGCTCATGCATTCTCATCAGATCACTCCATCTAGATCCCCTATCATAAGCATAGTATGTAAAGAGATAGCCATCTTCATCCTGCGCAGAGGAGATAGCATCTACCACCTCTTCTAACATCCTCTCTATACTTGGGTCATATTCGTAGGCGAGAGTGAAGGCTGCAGCCTCAACCCACTTATATACATCCGAGTCATCAGCAATCCTCCATATAATATCCTTATCACCTCTAGCCACTTTCCGAAAATTTTCTATCCTCCCAGTCTCCTCAAGTTTCTCGTACTGCGTAGGTATAGTGACTTTTCTCAGCACCTCTATACGTTTCATCCAGAAGCTATCCCTTAGCTTAACTGTGTTCACGGGTACTGGCCTCAGTCGTGCCCATGGACTTTTCGTGGTATCCACTACCACACACTTAGACATACAATTCCATAGTGAGGTACTAAGTTTTAAGCATGAAGACTAAGCCCTGTATACTAATTCCTTTGGATTTGAGGATATAGCTGAGAGCATTCTACTGAGCGAGCTACCATTGAGAAGTCTTCATAGCTACGGAGACGCCTTCCTATCATCCTTCCCATCCAGTTTCCACAGTATGATCGCCAATACTATTACATTTATAATAGGTATAGATGCGATCAACCCGCCTATAGCGCCAAATATTAACATCTTCAGTATCCGTTTCATATCCCTTCTCTCTAATATAATATATTATATATGTCATATTTTAAGTGTATTGAGGCTATACTATGAGGAAGAATATTCACTTATAAGGTATCCTCAATATCTCCAACTCAAAATTACACTTCTAGAGACTAAACACTATGTAAAAAAGAGGACTTTACATTTGACATTTCTCCTGTTTTAATAGAAGATATCTACTTCTAGGGTGTTCATCTTTTGAGTATTCATAGTCCTTTTAGGCTCTCACTTGATTCATTCCACATTAGAAGTATGGGCTGTGCTACTAACTCGTTATCTCTATTCCTTTATGCGGGGCTCGGAATTATGGAATCCATATTCTTAACCATATTCAATACTCCTATTATGTCTGAGTTTAGGATCTTTCTACAATTGGACCGAAGTGTGCAACGCAATGTATATAAGTGGAGCTTATGGAAAAGCTCATCAGAACATGAGAAGTATAGGGAAGGAGAGTTAGAGCATGTCGAGATTTGTTAAGGAGAGAATAAAGATCTACCTCGAAGATGCTAGAGAATTTATCGAGGAGGCATGTGAGGAGTTTGAAAAAGGAGTGCGTGAAAACAATACCACTAAGATCAGGGATTCTGCGGAAAAGGCATGGAATGCTGTTATTCAGGCATCTAATGCACTCATATTGAGGTACACGGATAGGGTACCCTCAAGTCACTGGGAGAGAAGAAGACTACTAAGAGAGCTCGAAAAGGCGCATCCAGAAATTGAGAAGATGGGATTTAGGGATAGGTACTCTGCAAGGGAGAGAAACCTTCATGAGCTTGTATTCTACGAGGGTATAATCGATATTGAGGATATACGCGTGGAGTTAGAAAAGGCTAGAAAGTTCATTAAAGACGTGGAGAAATTAGTCTAGGATCCGCTCTTACAGGTTCTTTACGATGAGTAAAGCCTACTAATGCCTATGAAAAATGAGACAGTTTCACTAGGCTATATTTTGTGAAACATACTCAAATTATCGACTTGTTAAAAGAGGAAATACATGCTCGTTTAGAGGAAGGATAGAGTTATAAGGTAAGGCCATACAGTACTTCAACGTGAGAAGATGAAGGTATTTATAATAACGGATTTAGAGGGGGCTACAGGAGTCTCCGGTTCCTGGGAAGACTTCAATCCAGGTGGAAGAATTCATGAAGAGGCGAAGAGAATGCTCACTAGTGACGTAAATGCTGCTGTAGAGGGGCTTTTTCGTGGAGGTGCAACCGAAGTAGTGGTCTTAGATGGACATGGAGCCGCTTTCAGTATCCTACTAGAAGACCTAGACCCTAGGGTGAAGCTCATAAGGGGGAGAAGACTCTCAGAGCTCGAAGGTCTAGACTCCTCTTTTGATGCTGTAGTGGCTATCGGTGCACATGCCATGGCTGGAACTCCATCAGCACTCCTCTGCCACACACTCTCGCACGAGACAATAGTCAATATATGGCTGAACGGCAAACTTGTAGGCGAGATAGGCCTTTGGGCTGCTATAGCGGGATACTACAATGTACCCATGATCATGGTCGCAGGTGATTATGCCGCTACTGAAGAGGCCAAGAAATTACTGGGTGATATAGAGGTGGTTGCCGTCAAACGTGCTACAAGCATGTACGCTGCTGAGTGTATCCATCCTTCAGTAGCGAGAGAGCTCATAACATCAGCTGCGGAGAGAGCTCTAACCAGGCTTCGTAGGGGGGAGTTTAAACCATTGAAACTAGAACCTCCTGTAGAGTTAAAGGTAGAATACATGTTACCGACTCATGTTGAGAGAATTGCACTAAGACCTGGAGTCGTTAGAGTAGATGGGAGGACTGTACTATATAGGGGGAAGAATATACTGGAGTGTATGCGTGCTATCCTATAGGAGTTACTACGATTATGCCTTGAGACTACTTAATTGATAGCCTCTCCTATATGTAATAGTGGTATTCATTCATTAAACCTAAGGGTATTCGGTATTTTTAGTTCTCCAGCTAACTTTACTAGGTAGTGGTTCACTATTGATAGCCTTTTATATGAATAAAGGCGTTATACGTCTCTACCTTTACTCTATCTGAAGATCTATCGTTTTTATTACTAAGCGTATCAGAGTCTCTCTGTCTTTACTCGTGATATTATCGAGAGCACGTATTCTCTCGCTCTTTTACATATTCTACGATACTCTCCAAGATAGTTTTCATATTCTAGGCACTCGAGTATTTCATCTGTACTCAAGATGCTGAATATGAACTCATCTTCAAGCACTATATCCTTAAAGGACCTGTCCTCTTTAATACTTTTCATTACTAGATTCCTAACGTATGAATAAGCTTTCTCTCTGGCTACTCCCTTCATTATCAGCTTTACTACAAGTGCTTCAGCCATAATTCTACCTCTAGATTTCTTCAAGTTCTCCACCATTCTCTCGGGGAATACCCTAAGCCCCCTTACTACTTTTATCATTGTATTCAACATCTCATCTATCGTGAAGAAGGCATGAGGTAATATTATTCTCTCACACGATGAATTTGATAGATCTCGCTCATGCCATAGTACTATATTCTCAAGTGAGGGTTGACATAATCCGCGTAGAAACCTAGCTAAGCCGGATACTCTCTCACAGTTTATCGGGTTTATTTTATGCGGCATAGTACTACTACCAATCTGACCTTTATAGTAGGGCTCGGCCAGTTCCGAGATCTCAGTCCTCTGGAGATTTCGAATTTCAGTAGCTAGTCTATCGAGTACGGATCCTAATATCGCAAGTTCGCATACAAGCTCAGCGAATCTGTCGCGTGAGTAGATCTGAGTGGAGATTTCAACTGGTCTTAAGCCTAGCTCCTTAGCTACATACTCTTCAATAGTTAGCCCCTTATCCCTCCATGCCGCCATAGTCCCTACAGCACCAGACATCTTCAGAACAAAGAGCCTTCTATGAGACTCCAGTAGTCTCTCTAGGCATAGTGATATCTCGTAGGCGTGGTTCATGAGCTTAAAGCCTAGAGTTATGGGTAGTGCCTGTTGTCCATGAGTTCTCCCCACCATTACCGTATCTATATGTTCATCAGCAAGCCTCACTATAGCCTTAAGAAGTTCAACTATCTTAGCCTCTACTATTCCCAATGCTTCCCTTATGAGTAAAGACCACGTGGTGTCTATTATATCGTTACTGGTAGCTCCTAAGTGTATGTAAGTTCCTAGTTTCCCATACTTCTTACTCAGTAGCTCTATCAATGCCGCTGTTTCGTGTTTCACTCTCTTCTCAATTTCACGAAGCTGGAGCATATCCTCCTCAGTCAGTTCGATGTCTTCAATCCCCTCTGTAACATCCTCTGGTACTAGACCTGCTTTGACTAATCCTCTTAATAGCACTAGCTCTACTCTAGCCATAGTATTCAAGCGATTGTACTCTGAGAAAACTCTCTTCATCTCCTTACTCGCATACCTCCATTCAAAAGGACAGACTCTAGTACTCGACAACTACTTCACCCTCATGTACTCTAATCCTCACTACGGACTTAACTTTAAAGCCAGTCTCTTTCAGTACTCTCTCCACTCCACATAGTTCCTCTTTCTCTACTAGAACTCCTACATCAACGATTTCTACTCCGTGCTTCAATAGAGCCTTTATGAGTGATGATAGTGTTCCACCAGTAGCTATTATCGCATCTGCAATGACTACCTTATCGCCACTTTTCAACCCATTGATGTACATTCTATCCTCACCGTAGGCGGTTCTCTTCACTACCTCTATCTCACCCTCAACTCCATACCTCCTCTTACGGGCTATGACTAGCGGTTTACCTGAGAGGATGCTCATAACTGAGCCTATGTGTATCCCCATAGCCTCCGGTACGAGTATATAGTCCGCCCCCTCAATATTCAGTATTCTAAGTAACTCTAGTCCCATAGCCCAGATGAGTCTTGGCGTGAGGATATTTCCATCTGTTATAGGTGACATCACATAGTCATAGAATCCACCTCCTAGCTGTCTGAACTTTACTATTCGTGCACTCTTTAATGCTCTTACCACTTCCTGGAGAAATATATTCTGCTGAATATCGGTACTTCCCCTAATCGATTCCAAGCTTCTCACCCCTCAGGTCTACCATGTCCTCCACTCGGGGGCCAGTACCTATAAGGGTTACTGGAGTTTTTAGCTCCTCCTCTATCCTCTCGATAAACTTTCTTGCCTCTCTAGGAAGCTTAGAGTACTCCCTTACTCCCTTAGCCTGTGGATAAAGGGCATCTATCTTAGTTATAGCGATCTGTGTTGGTGAGTTTAGCATAGCAGCTCTTCTAGCTAGGTTGAAGTTGAAGAGCGCAGATCTTCTACGCCTCCCCGTCACCGTAGCGTACTCTACTAATCCCAGTCTCTCAGCTTCTTCTTCCGAAAGTTCCCCCTCAAGAGGGCCTGCTCCTACCCTAGTGACATAACTCTTGAAAACTAATATCACTTCATCCGCTCTCTTCGGTCCTATACCTACTTCACTTAGCACACCTGAGGCCGTAGTGTCCCTAGATGTAACGTAGGGATATGTTCCGTGATATAGGGATAGAAAAGTCCCTTGAGTGCCTTCTATAACCACGTTCAATCCCCTCTCTAGACCTTCATTCACCGTTAGTGGTACATCTATGAGAAATTTCTTCAGTTCTATATACTCTCTTGCTAGCCTAAGTCTACGTAAAACTCTATCAGCCATAGCAGCTCCGACACCCTGCTTCGTAGACTTGATGATCTCCGAAAGATATCGATCCGTGAGCTCGGCTTTAATATGATCCTCCACTATGACACCGGTGTTGTAATCTATGAACAATCTATCACCAGTAGCAGTCTCCTCTATCTCGCGTTCGAGAATATCTAATCTAATTAGGGCTCCAGGCGCTATGAGGAGCTTAGTCCTCCTATTCACGAATGCCGAGGGTACAATTCTAAGCTTAAATACTCTATCACCGTATACTACTGTGTGCCCTGCATTTACTGCTCCAGTTCTAACAGCAATTTCGATATCATCTTTAATTGCGAGATAACTGACGATCTTACCCTTTCCCTCATCACCGAAGAACCCACCAACAACTACTTGAAGCACTCACTTCCCGATGTGAATATTATGTTAGATATATAATATAATTTCCTCTGAAAGTTCACTATATGATATGATAGTATGATTTAAATGAGTATACTGGTAAAAAGCAGAACTCCTATATTTCTTCCAATAGATGATAGTGAACCATAAGTACGTAGTGAAGTCGAGATTCGATGTAATCTTCCTCTTTTTATAAAAGACTACAAATCTCTGCGTATCGCGATCGTAATATTTAAAGAGGACTCTTTTTCCAGTAAACTCAGAAAGCCTATGACCTTCAAGATTCCCCGATCTCTAATGTGGTTAGAGAAATGGAGCGTATATGGGCTACTGATAGGTATAGTAGGTGGTATTAGTGCAGTGGTATTTAGTCTGCTAGTAAGTACTATTGAATCACTATTCATACTACAGCTAATTGATAGTGCTACTGTGAGGTTCCCAATTATTACAATACACTATCTCACACCCTTAGTAGTGGCCTTAGGAGGGCTAATATCGGGTATCATAGTCTATACCTTCGCACCTGAAGCCGAGGGTCATGGTACTGATGCTGTCATAAGCTCTGTTCACCTACTATGGGGTAAGATTAGAAGAAGAGTACCCATAATCAAAATAATCTCCTCCGCAATCACTATAGGTACAGGAGGAAGTGCTGGTAAGGAGGGGCCCATAGCTCAGGTAGGTGCTGGTTTTGCATCCTGGTTAGCTGATATGTTAAATCTAAGTGATGAGGATAGGAGGACTATGGTAGTGTGCGGTGTGGCTGCTGGTATAGCTGCTATATTTAGAGCACCCCTAGGTGCCGCTATCTTCGCTATAGAAGTACTCTATAGGCGAGACATGGAGATATCGGCTCTAGTACCAGCTGTAATTTCGTCTATAGTAGCATACTCAGTATTCGTCTCCCTTACGGGCTCTACTAGAGTTTTCTATGTACCCACTTATAAGCTACCCTCCTTCTATATACTCCCCCTCTATGTTCTACTAGGGGTAATCCTAGGAGTAATAGCCCTAATCTATGTCAAGATCTTCTATGGTATGAGGGATGGCATCTTTAGGAGACTTTCAGGACCTAAGCCCCTTGCGCCTACACTGGGTGGACTCTTTACGGGGTTACTAGCATTACTGTATCCACAGATTCTAGGTCCAGGTTATGAGTGGATTCAGCATGCAATCCTAGGGGATCTAGATCCATACCTTATGATAATCCTCGCTTTTGCTAAGATATTAGCTACAAGCTTTACAATAGCTTCGGGAGGATCAGGAGGAGTATTCGCCCCTTCCCTATTCATAGGAGCTATGCTCAGTGGCGCACTAGGACAATTACTTCATGCCGTACTTCCAGAGATCGATCCTACGAGCTTTATAATAGTTGGAATGGCTGCCTTCTTCGCAGGTGCGGCTAAGGTTCCACTAGCATCGATTTTAATGGTAGCTGAAATGAGTGGAAGCTACGAGCTACTAGTACCTGCCATAGTTACCTCAGTGGTCTCCTATACGATATCGGGGAGATGGACTATCTATGAGAGCCAGGTAAGATCCAGGATAGAGTCCCTAAGCCACTTAAGTGAAGTCTCTCTAAGCATACTACATAACATAAAAGTGAAGGACGTAATGACCAAAGATGTTACTGTAGTGAGTCCCAAGGATAGGGCTATAGATGTACTTAAGCTCTCAAGAGAGGATGGACATTCAGGTCATCCCGTAATCTCAAATGGTAAGCTCGTAGGAATAGTCACTCACAGAGATATTATGAAAGTAGACCCCTCCAAGCTAGATAGAGTTCTCGTAGAGGAGATAATGAGCAGAAATATTGTGGCCACTACTCCTGAGGAGACCTTAGATGTAGTAATAGACAAGATGCATAGACATGGAGTAGGTAGACTACTAGTCGTAGATCAAGAGTGCCCACAAAAACTGATTGGAATAGTTACAGAAAAAGATATAATCCGTACATACGAAAAGCTCATTCATGAACGCCTAAAATCACATTTGAAATGAGAACTTGAAGTAGTTGAAGTGTTCTGAATACTTTTATTGTATGAGAACTTAAGAACCTACATGAGAACTATAGAGAAGAAGTTTGATGTAGTCGTGGTGGGTGGAGGCCTAGCTGGAGTCTGTGCGGCGATAGCCTCCTCTAGACATGGATGTAGGACTGCTTTGATAGAGGCACGCCCAGTACTAGGAGGTAACTCAAGTAGTCTTATAAGAGTACCGCCCAGTGGAGCTGCGAGTAGTAATCCATGGGCTAGAGAGACTGGGATAATAGAGGAGATCATGATAGAACACCAGAGGAGAACACCATATCCACTACTCTCAGGCCTGATCACATCTCAATGGGATCTAGTACTCTATGAATGGGTTAGAGCTGAAAGAAACCTCACACTATTCCTGAACACTGTACTCTTCGATGCTAGCGTAGATGAAAGAGGTAGAGTAGAGTTCATCAAGGCACTCCAGATAGGCTCAGAAACTATGCTCAAGATCTATGGCAAGATATTCATAGACTGTACCGGAGATGGAACCTTAGGTGCTCTGGTAGGCGCTGAGTACCGCATTGGTAGGGAATCCAGACACGAATTTAAAGAGACACCTGTAATAGCTCCCGAAATCCCCGATAAAATGACACAAGGCAGTAGTATAATGTTCAAGGCCGTATATGTAGACAGGCCAGTAGAGTTTAAACCCCCACCATGGTGTGTGGAATATCCCGAAGAAGATAGTCTGTATAAAAGGGATCATTCTAGAGGCTTTAAGGGCCTCTACCATGGATTCTGGTGGATAGAGATAGGAGCACCATACGATACCATCCACGATAATGAGAAGATAAGAGATGAACTACTCGCACACCTACTGGGTGTATGGGATCACTTAAAGAATAGAGGAGATCACGGAGCTGAAAATATGGTTTTAGAGTGGATAGGATTCATACCGGGTAAGCGAGAGAGTAGAAGGCTTATAGGAGATTACATACTAACAGAACACGATCTCAAGAGGGGGGAACTCTTCTACGATAGAGTCGCTTATGGTGGCTGGTTTATCGATGTCCACACCATGGGGGGAATTCTAGCTAGAGACAGGCCTCCCGAGCCTCTAACAGGAGATGAAGACCTCTCAGATGTACTCTGTATTGAGCCCTATAGCATACCCTTTAGATGCCTATACTCGAAGAACATTGAGAACCTCCTAATGGCTGGTAGGGATATATCAGTAACACATGTAGCTCTAGGGAGTACTAGAGTTATGAAGACTTGTGCTGTAATAGGACAGGCTGTTGGAACAGCAGCAGCTCTCTGTATAAAGTATGGCATCACCCCCAGAGAACTCTGTAAGCGCCGTATAAGCGAACTACAGCAGGTATTACTGAAAGATGATTGTTTCATAATAGGGTTGAAGAACGAAGATGAGAACGATCTGGCTAGAGGGGCTAGGGTAATGGCAACTTCTCACGCACAGCTTATTTTAGATCCAGAGGTGAGAGAGGGGGGACTAGAGCTTGAAAGAGGGCAGATATTTCCACTTAGCTCCTCCTACCTGAATACCATAAGTCTGTGGTTGAGATCCGAGCTAGAGGAGGATATTGAAGTGAGGATTAAGTTATCTAAGGTATCCACTATATGGAGTATGAACGAACCCAGAACTGAGAACTTCGAATCCTCAGCAGTAGTCCCAGCAGGCTACGAAGGATGGGTAGAATTTCCATTCAATATCAGTATAGAGCCTCATAGATTATACAGAATTACTATAAGTAGATGTCCAGGACTGTTCTGGAGGATGTCCAAACCTCTTCCAGGAGTGTGTGCTGGATGGAAAAAGCCTCATTGGAGGAGGTATAGGTATGAGAAGCCTGTGTACTCCATGAAGATAGATCCACCATCCTATCCCTTTACCCCTGAAAATGTAATCAATGGCTATTCAAGACCATATGATTGGACAAACATATGGATTTCAGATCCTAATGAGCCACTACCACAGTCCATAACCCTGGACTTCGGTGAGCCAGTAGAGTTCAACACCATCTATCTCACGTTCGATACGAACCTACACATACCCTACAGTAGTCTTCCACCACTCTACAGGTTTCCGGAGTGCGTGAAGGACTATACTATCAAGGTAGGGATGAATAGGGAAGAGCTTAAGGAGATTGTACATGTAGAGAATAATTACATGCGGAGAAGAGTGCATAACTTCAGACGGGTAAGAGCTAGATTTCTCGAAGTAGAGGTACTTAAGACAAATGGAGATAGATCAGCTAGGATTTACGAGATTAGAGTATATAATGAATGAATAGGAGAAGCACTACCTAGAGTGAGTCTACGAACTTTAACACATCATAGTAAAATTTCAGTATGTCACGATAACACTGAGAGGATTCATGAGATGTAGCAATAACTTTCAAATGTTATGAATGCTACATTGATACTTATATCTTAAACAAAGAAAACACCTTACCTAAAGTAGGATGAGTGTCAAAAAGATACCGTGCCCAAGTAAATTTCAGGTAGCGTGCTTATATACTACCTATTGTTACTACATTATATGGTGACATAATGGGTAGGTACGTAACGGTGTCCACGAAAGTCAGGAGGGAGTTAAAGGAGGAAGCGGAAAAACTTGGAGTAAATATTTCTGAAGTATTAAGGAGAGCTTTAAGAGAAGAAGTTAAAAAACGTAAAATCCAAAAACTTAAAGAAGAACTTGAGGAGATGAGCGACATTCTAGATAAGATAGATATAAGTAGAATCGTCAAAAGCATTAGAGAATCTAGGGAAACTAGGTGATCATAGAGTGAAAGAAAAGCTGTTGTTTGATGCATCATCACTAATATACGCACTAAAATTGAAATATATCGAAATATTACATGGGAATTATATCCAACATCTAACGATATACGAAATCCTTAATGCGATATGGAAAGAAACATACCTTATCAAGAGCATAACTCCTAGTGATGCTGAGAAATTCATCAATACCGTTATCGAGACACTGGATTATCTAAATGTACTATCGATACACCCTTACGAGGTAGAGGTCTTTAAAAAAGCTATGGATCTAGGATTAACCATTTACGATACATCATATGTGATACTTGCAGAGAAAAACAACTTAATACTTGTGACAGAAGATAGAAAACTCATAGAAAGGGCGAGTAAAGCTGTTAAAACGGTAAGCTTAGAAGAATTAGTGAACAATTTTTATGAAGAAATTTGATCTTTTACTTTTAGATATAATTAAAATTAAAAGTACGAAGATTGATAGCTACATTAGGTACTTTCATTATATGAATATCATGTACTCCTAGATGTGTAAACCTAGTAGAATTATGACTAAGGAAGGACAAGGAGTGATAAGTCTAGGTGAGCCATGCTCTGATGAGGGCGCACCGCACAGAGCAATAATGCTATGTTATCACAAAAATAGCGGGGAAATAGAGCGGTAGTTCACATAGCTCTTTCACTAGGACAGTAGAAATAAATGTTAGTTTGCGTAGAGCTTTATGAGGATAGCACATGTCTTCCTCAAACAACCCTCTAGCTCTTATCACCGAATGTCTAAAGAGAGAATTTAGCACGAGATTACTAGGTGTAATGCTATTTGGCTCTAGAGCTAGAGGTGATCATAAAGACTATAGTGACTATGATATCTTCGTACTTCTCGAAAACTTGGATAAAAATGACAGTATTCGAGCCTATAGGGCTCTGAGGATATTCAGAGATGAATATCTCAGGGATACGAGCCTCGTCGTGCTCTCCTGTAAAGAGTTGTATGAAAATATAGACTCACCCATAGTCTTAAATGCCCTATATGAAGGTATCATAATCTACGATAGAGAGGGTGTGCTGAGGAAGGTTAAGGAGAAGCTACTGCATGAGATGAAAAAACTAGGAATGAGGAGAATTAAGAAGGAGTGGGGTTATATATGGGAGATAGAAAGAGCTACGACACCCTTCAGATTGAGAATAGATCCAAGCGATCCTCAAGAGGAGTATGAGTATAGGCTTGATCTCTCTAGAGAGCATCTCGACGAATCTACAAGAGCTTTAAAAGCAGATGCGTATATAGCTGCTATACACGAAGCTCAGTTAGCGATAGAGAATGCGGCTAAAGCTGTGATAGCTATCTTTAGTATTCCCTCTTGGATTCATAATCCAGCTCCTGAATTAAGAGAAATAGCAAAGAGGGTTCAAGAAGAAGAGATCAGAGATCTAATAGAAGAGCTTGCTGAGATAGCAGAGATAGCTGCACCTTATCACGCGGGTTCGAGCTATGGAAATGCTGAAAGAAGGCTTACACCTAGACAGGTCTATACTAGAAGAGAGGCACAAATACTTATAGAGAGAGCAAATAGAGCTATAGACATAGCACTGCAGGTCACTAGTCGAATTCTGAGTAGGAAAGAGAGTGAATGAAGATGTCCATGCAATAGAGCATAGGATCATAATACTTTCATCGAGGGCTTATCAGTTCAAGACTTATGACTAGTTATAGAAATTCCATCTCACATTAAAGATATAGGAAGATAGAGAATAGTGAAGGATTTAGGATAAAAGGAATAAAATAGCGCATGCTATTCTTGTAGAAATTTGATTAAACTTAGTATATCTGAGGGAATATATTATTCATCATTATCCAAAGTTAATGGTAAGTCTTGACTAAGAATAAAGTATTCTAGGAATATGTATTAAAGTGCTAGTTAAAGTAGATATTGGGAGTACGTTTGGAGCATAGAGATAATATCTCCTATGCATTCACAGTGATAGTAGTCTTAGCTATAGTGCTTGTAGTAGACCTCTCCATAGGCTTGCTCCTACTACAAAATCCCCGTATGATAGAGCTACCACTACTTCTCATAACCCTAGTATATGCTCTCGATATAGCCTTCCTGTATAGTACTGGGATTAGAAGAGGAGTCTGCACTATTGTATCCATGGCATTAACACTATACATGTTCCTCACTATAACTCCTCGTGTTCCCTCCCTAGAGTGCTACCTACTACTGACATCTCTAGTCCTGAAGTCCTGTAGTCTTTCCTTATCGACCATAGGGAGATTCACTTTGAGTATAGCCTCTCTCAGATTAACCCTTAAAGTTGGAAGAAAGAGGATAAGATTACTAGTACTGAAGGTAGCTAGAGTAGTGGGATATCTAAGTGAGACTCCACAGTTCTTCTTCATAGTACCCTTTATGATCCTCCTCGTAGTAGCTGCCCTATTCCTCTCCTGGGGTAATGAACAATATGCGAACTCACTAGCCGTATACGCATACTATCAGTTGGTACTTGGAGTAATAGCAGCAATAGCAACGACCATTACCAGACGACCCCCAACACCACCTGCTCCCACTAAGCCCAGAGTTCTTAGAGCCGAGAAGGAAAGCCACATTATCCCCTACTTACCCACCCCCTATCCTATTATCGATAGAATAGTCGATCTAGCCAATCCTAGAGCTGATGAGGTCTTCTGTGATTTTGGTTCTGGTGATGGTAGGATTTTGGTTGCTATGGCTAGTAGGGGTTGTTATTCCATTGGTATTGAAATAGATAGAAGGCTTATCAAGAAGAGTTTAAAGAATGCTAGAAAGCTTCACCAGAATATCGACATCATATGGGGTGATATGTTCTACAATCCACTGAGGAGAGTAGACATAGTATACACTTTCCTAGATGAAAAAGCAATGAAGCTACTGAGAAGAGACCTAGAGGAAATGATAGAAAAGGGAACAAGAGTAGTATCATTAACATACAGAATACCGGAGAGAAAACCAACACTCGTACTCAATGCCTATGATGAAAGCATACTAGAACCCATACGCACACTAGTAGGGAATCTCATCAACAAGCTTAGAGAATACAAAATCTACGTCTACATGTAAGCAATATTCACAATAAAACTAACTCTGGCAACCTCATTGGTTCTATAGTACTGCTCCTCCTTAACCATCCTTAAGATATAAAAGCTATGAAAGTATCTATAGTTCCTAAGCGACTGTTCGCTAGACTACTATATTCCATATTTTAATTCTGTCATCACTTTATTCTTGAATACTCTAACAATTTATGCTACACCAAAACTATTAATACAAAATCATACTGTTCAAGAGTATAATATTATCAAATTAACATTATTAATAGTTATTTAAAGGAGAAGTCCATAATTCCTATCGAATAGGCTAAGAGGTTGGATTACTTGAAATGCACCAGTATAGTAGGGATAGTTGTACTCTCCCTTATACTGGTGGTAGTGTTTACAGCGACCGTAAGTGCAAATGAGTACTTATATATGAATGCCATAGAGGACCCCATAGGGGATCTATTAAACATATGGACTGGTGAAGCAGTTGAGGTGTATATAGATTACATTGATATAGTGTACACCTCGATAGCAGAGACTGAGGATCATCTTATCGTTAGGATAGTTGTCCATGGAGAAATACCCGAGATGAGTGAGCTTAGGATATTTTACTATGTACTACTGGATGCGGATGCTAATCCAGAGAATAACTGTATGGATCCTCCAATGGACTACTGTGATACCATGTATGCTCTTGTAGTTAATTTCACTAGCATAGGGCTATCCAAGTATACTTACACCCCCTGGGGCTGGTCTACAGCTAGTACTAGTGCGAAATTTAACCTCGAAAATGCTACTACACTTGTCATAACCATACCGAAACACGAGCTCGGACTCACAGAGTATCCTCCAGAGCTACGATGGAAAGTAATTACAGAACTCGAGCATACCTGTGGAGATCGAGCTCCTGATGAAGGAGTATCTACACTAACGAGGTATGCAGAAGTTGAGATAGCAGTACCTCTCTACATTCCATTCATCTACATCAACGGTACTAAATATTACTCTGAAGAGGGAGTAGTCACTTTAAGACTTCCTCCTGGAAAGTACGAACTCTTTGTACCATCCATCATAAATATTTCTAAAAGTGTAAGATTAGTATTCAGAGAATGGAGCGATGGAATTAGGGATAATCCAAGAGTAGTTCATATAACCACTGAGGGATTTAATAGCTCGTGTATATACGAGAAGTTTTTTAAAGTCGAGATTAGGTCCCCCCTAGGTAAGACCTATGGTAGTGGATGGTATCCCGAGAACTCTGAAGTGAACCTTGGAGTAGCCCCATCTGAGATAAATATCACAAAGAGGACTAAAGTATCGTTCTCACACTGGGTAGGAAAGTGGGGTCGAAATCTACTAAACCCCTATAGTCCCAAGGTAAACATATCGAAGCTAGTAGATCCCATAGAGATAGAAGCAGTGTGGATCAAGAGACATTTAATAACGTTATCCTCTAGGTATGGAGAGCCTAGGGGAGGAGGCTGGTATACTGAGAGCAGTACTGCACTTATCTCTATCGAGAAGGAGATAGTCTTTAAAAACGGTACGAAGGTAGTATTCGAGTCCTGGAGAGGAGATTTAGAGGATGAGCGCAATAATCTGACCATAAGAGTAGACAAACCCTACTCGCTTATAGCTACTTGGAGGAGGTACTTCCTTATTAACCTCAAGTTCCTAGATTCTAGAGATAGGAGCATAGAGCCTACCACAGTCAAGATAGTTGATGAGAAAGGTGTAGTTCACACTCTAACTGACTATGAGAACATATGGCTTGAAGAGGGGGAGTATAGATTATCGCTAGTAGAGTACAAGACCACCGATGTAAAGCCCACTACACCAGTGGTCCTACGTGTGAATAGACCTACTACCCTTAGCGTTAAGTGTAGAGTGTACTACTTGACAATAGAGGTAGTCGACCTCCTAGGATTCCCCGTATCCGGGATAAAGGCATCCGTAACCCTTCCTGATGGTACAGTCATAACGTCCTCCGGAGATAGAGAAGTTCTACTAGAACAGCTCCCCGCAGGAGTATATGATGTCCAAGTAACAGGCTTCCTATACGATAGAGTACATAGAGTCGATGTACATAGTGATAGGGAGATAACTATAACAGTACCACTCTCAGCAACATCCCTAGCAATCCTACTCGGACTAGGATTGAGTATTGGAGGAGGGATTTACTTTCTATCGAGATTCTTCAGAAGGAAGTGCTGTTGCCTAAAATGGAAATTCGATAAGGATGGTGGAATCTTAGTCTATGGTCCTCCACTTATATCAACCTCTACGAGTAATCCTTCAACTTCACCGCGTATTAAATCAAACTCAAATATAGAGACAGGGAATCAAGGGAAAAGAGAGAATTGGTTAAGAACAGTGCCCGTAGAAGTTGAACCCGCTAGACCTATTTACCCCGAAGAGGAAGTGGCATCAGATGTTCAACCTATTCATTTCGAAGAGGAGATAATAGTCCCCTATGGTGGATACTTCCCCCTAGTAGCTAAAGCAATAGATAAGGATTATTTGATCGCCACCTGTTATGAAATAGACTGTAGATCAGGTAAGGTAACTGATGAAAAGGAGATGAAAATAGTCCTCCCCGATATGCTAAGGTATAGGTGGGAGATTATTAAGGGGAGGGGTAGTCTTCTGACATCCCCTCAGTTCCCTCACGAACATTCAGCCACAGCAGAGGGGCCTGCGGTTATCTATGTAGCTCCTCCTCCACCCAAGAACCATTATAAGTTCGTTGAGGAGTACCCACTATTACTAGTGAATGGAAGACCCCAGAGATTTATCCCAGAGGAGGAAGTTTTGATAAAGCTAGTAGTAGATGATATCCAAAAGAAGGTAGAGGATCTAGATGATCCAGATTTAAAACCCAGACCCGTCTTTGAAGGAATTATTAAGATCAAGATCTCGGATAGGAATTGGTATAAAGAGTTTGAGGAAGAAATTATAAAAAGAGGGAGATTAGAGGACGCAGACTTTGGATCTCTTTACTACTATACAAATCCGAGCCTGAGCCCTAGCGTACTCCTAAAGGCCTACGTTCTAAGTCAACAGCTATCCGAGTTGAGAGAGAAATTGAGAAAGAGGAGGGAAAAGCTAGATGAAATAGAGAAAATAGGAGAGGAGCTTAAGAAATTGTTTGAGGAGGAGAAGATAGCTCAGCTAAAATCTCAAATAAGCACTCTCTACAGGTTCATAGACTTCTGGCTCTATATTAATAGCTTAAATCTCAGAAAACTAGAACGACTTGAGAGAGAAGCTCATGATCTTGGAATTGAGAAAAGGTCCTGGAAAAGGGAGCTTGAGGCTGAAAAGGAGAGACTCAATAGTCTTAAGAAGAAGTTAAAGGAATTGAGCGATCCAGGTAAATATAAGTATCTATCTAGTGACGAACGTGAATTCTACAAGAGACAAGTGGAGGAAGACATAGAATGGACTAAAAAGAGGATAAGACTCCTTGCCCAGAGGATAGAAAGAGTGAATATGAGGATAAATGACATAAACTCCAAGAAGGCTGAATTAAATAAGAATATCGAGGGTATAAATGAACTAATCTATCGGACTGCGGAAAACCTCAAAGAGAAACTCGATCAACTTGAAAAACATGAAGAAGAACTTAAAGCACAACAGAGATGGAGAAAGTTAGTGGAAAGAGTAGAGAATCTTAAGAGGTCCATAGTAAGTAATAGAGGCCACTGTAAGCTGACTGTTCAATGGTTAAAGGATGAGGGAATTATTGGAGATATAATCTTTCCCGAAAAGAATGGTCTGAAGATTAGACCTGGTCAACTAGTCATATTTAGAGCATGGGGTAAAGATACTGATGTATTAAAGATAAAGTGCTGTAGGAAAAGTTCAAAGGTTCACTGCTATGCTGCTGAGACTGAGAGAATAGATGAGCACAGTGAGCTTAGTATAAAACTCAATGACAGACTCTTCTTCAAGTGGTCAGCCAGATGGAAAGAAAAGGAGGAACACTGGTTATCAGATCGAGCCAAGATCATCGAGAAAATTGAGGAGAAATTTCCGATAAAAAAGATTATGGAGCGGGTAGAGGAAAAGCTAGGTGCTGGAGTATTCCTCATAAGCGATGAAGGCGAGACCGTCCTCTTTAAGGCACCTAGACAGAATGGTAAGATCATCATTAGCTGTACTATATATGATAGTGGACTACAGGCTGTAGATAGCCCTCTGGTGATAGAAAGAGAGATAGAGATTACAGGAAAACCTGTCTGTGAAGAGATAAGAGACAGAATAGAGGAGCTCCTGGAGATAAGGAGGGAACTGAATAGTTACAGATTTGGAGAAGAGAAAGAGGTAGATGTAAGTCTAGGGGGCTTATTTGATCTCCTAGAAAAAGGAGGATTAGAAAAGGTTGTAGAAGTTGCTGGAAGACTAGAGGACAAATTTTACAGTGAATTTATTAGGCGTCGTGAGTATGAAAGAGCTAAAAAGGAGTTTATTCTAGGACTCCTAAACATAGCTTCCCTCGCACTCTCAATAGTCTCTCTATTACCCGGTATTACTCTTGCAACAGCATATAGCGTTATTTCACTGGGTATAAGTATAGGTGTTGGAATATATGAAACAGTTAAAGAATCGCATGAAATGCCTACACCTACGACACCCTATATTGGAGAAGTCTCAATACCCTATTCACAGATCTCTCTGGAGAAAATAAGAGAAGCCTTTTATGAGCTAAGAGAGAACCGCAAGAGACTTAATGAGGAGCTAGAAAAGCTCAGACGGAGAATAGGGATAAGGATCTATAGACGGAGGAGAGAGGAGGATATCCTTGACTCCATATACAATAAATATATGTTTTGCAAAGCATGTAGGCAATCCTACGGGAGACTAGCTGAACAGGCTACTAAGCTTTCCCTATGTATAGATTACAGACCTCTCCTCCGCGAGGAGATATACTTCACTCAGCTAGCAGAGCTTAAAAAGCTAGATGATGAGCAAATCGATCTATTGAATCAACGCCTTAAAGCGATATACGAGCAATTTCAGAGTGGAGTTTTCATAAGCAGAAGGATCCGTCAAAAGATTAAAGACTATTTCACTAATCTCCAGAGAGGAGCCATCTTAGGAAGTAAGGAACTCCTAAGAGAAATACTCAATGAGTTTAAAAAAGATATGATCCTATACCTGGACATAGAGGATATGGGATTATTTTGGAGATTACGTGAACTATTCGAGAGATGCCATGAAGTAGAACTCTACCTCACAGGCTGGACTTGAATAGACACTGAGAACTAAGGGGTATCGATAACTATTTCATTTTCTTTTTGGTCCTAGAGCAAATGAAGTATCTAGCAGAAGCTTCAATATCTCACCTTGATTTCTCATGGAGTGTCTAACAGATACTAAACTGCGTAACTAAAACATAAACAAAGCCCAGACTAAACATAGAAATACAACAAGCACTTGGTATTTTTGTCAAGCCTTTTGTAGCTTTCAAAAATTCAGATTCCTCTTTCCCACGATTCTTTAATAGCATCTTTAGTAGCTAGGAAGGTATATATTATGGGATAACTTCGGGTCCTGGATTTCAGGATCTCTTTAGATAACCTTCTTTTCCTGATAAATCTTCTCACACTTTTACATCATATTCTTTAAATTTAAGCTCAGAGTAATTGGAGGTTCAATATGCTATATTGTTATTAGGTTATGCTCCTTCAACTTATATTGAATCTGGTGAAACGCTGTTTAATGTGGTTTTACGAGTAATGATAACTCAAAAACTCTA